>JADEYI010000068.1_pt1 | contig 195458 bp, 287 predicted proteins | sample 8542331 | NCBI WGS metagenome assembly JADEYI01 (sample SAMN16510988, study PRJNA670497) | mine drainage metagenome | isolation source: biofilm near Copperflume 1 | place: Germany: Marsberg coppermine Kilianstollen | collected 2018-02 | reverse complement strand
GCAATTGGCACCTATGTAATAGCGGGGGCTCCCCCTTAAAAAAAAAAAAAAAAAACTCTGACAGGTTTCCCCACATATCCTATTGCATGCGTGCTGGGAAGCGTGCAATTGGCACCTATGTAATAGCGGGGGCTCCCCCTTAAAAAAAAAAAAAAAAAAACTCCCTTCCCTTTGTACATGAGAGTGATGCGGCCCTGTAGCAGCGATGGCGGTAGCGCTGGACCGACGCCACTGCTGAAAACCTACTGCAGCATGTTTGTGAGCTCCTGCCCCAGCTCGGACCAGAATCGAAGCTAGAACTCGAACGGGATGCCATCCAGCCTAGGCGCCTTGCCGCGCGGATGTCCAGTGCCTCAGCAGCTCATCTAGCTCATCCTGGGCCTCCTGCGAGACCGGCTGCGCCGCGAAGAGGCCTGCAACCGACCGTTACTGTAGTGGGCCCGCAGGACATCGCCGCCGTGGTCTCGCCCTGCTGGGTGGTCCAGCACCACCCGCGGGGTGCCGGGTGCTGATCCGGCTTCGATATCAGCCAGCGACCCATCCGCGCTGGTAATTGGCCTGAGGTGGCAATGTGAGTGAAGCGCGTGCTGGTCGCACGCTTTTCAGAACACATGCATGCGGTGGATGGAGTTCCTGTCCAGGTTCCATTTCACATGGCAGTATAGGCCAGGCCGCACTAACGTTGCGGATCCGCTGAGTCGTGATCCGAGTTTCGCAGCGATGCGCGCAAAGCTGAACGTAGTGACTAGGTCGCGAGCCTCTCGGCAGAGTGCCGAAACGGCTGAAGCGCCTGTGAGGGTCGTGCCCGAGCCTGATCCAGAACCAATGGAAATTGATGAGCCTGTCGCGCCCTCAGTCGAATCTGTTGAGTCCTCCTGAAGCAGACTGCTCATTGACGGGTACAGTAAGGATCCTTGGTTCACGGTGCCTGCAAATGTAGAGAAGTTGCAGCATAGTGATGACCTCTGGTTTAAGGGCAATCAGGTGGTTGTCCCAGATGCAGATGATCTGCGTGCATAGCTTCTCAGAGAGATGCATGATGCACCGTACAGTGGCCACATAGGAATACCTAAGACATGCAGAGCTGTCTCGCGTCTGTACTGGTGGCCCAGAGTCGGTTGTGACGTGAAGGAGTATGTTCGGTCGTGTGACAGGTGTCAAAGGGACAAGTCCCGCAACACTCAGCCGTCTGGGTTGTTGCAGCCTTTGGCAATACCTCCTGATCGCTGGCATACAGTGACAATGGATTTCATCACCCAGCTCCCTAAGACCAAAAGTGGGCATGATGCGATACTTGTTTTTGTAGACAAGCTGACAAAGATGGTGAAGCTAGCACCTACTGTCACGCAGTGCACCTCTGAGACCACAGCCGAGTTGTTTGTACGTCACGTGTTCAGATATCATGGAGTCCCAAACGTGATCGTCTCTGACCGTGACACCCGGTTCATGCATGCCCAAGGTGTCCTCCGTGATTCAAATGATGCGACGAGGGATTTTACCTCGTGAGAGGTCAAGAGCGTTATTCTGACACCGATCGAATCCGCCGATGATAACACAAGATGCCGAGCAGCGTCAAATCCTTCGCTGCGTAATGCTGCGTAGGCTACTGTCCAAATCCTGTCACAGCAGTCCCTGTACAGCTGCGCTCCTAAGCACGGAAGTTCTACTACCTGCGGCAGAGAACTAGGACACTGCCTGTCGCACCCCTTATGTGCTACCCAGATACTTGTGTACCATCAGGATACGTTGAGCATCGTTTGCATCTGCACAGGTTTTGAAGCCTTAGAATAAGTGAAATTACTCATGCCTGTCAAGGTATATTTGAGCATTTGCACTTGTGTAGATGCAACATTTTGAGAGAATGGAAAGCAACCTTCTACATTGCTCTGCTTGCAAGCATGTTCTGCAAATTTTCTGGATAATATGTATGCTGATGCCACCCTGCATTCCAAGTCCACATTTGTTGCAGTTGGCAAATTTTGCAGAGTGATGGAAACAGAGCAGCAATTTTGTTCCGCGATAACGTCCCATCATCACATGACTGCCTTACACACGCTTCAGTATGTCACATTTCAAAAGCCTGATTGCGTCTCAGAGATAGGCCATATATAGCAAACTTGATCCTCATTCATATGCTCATCCACTGGTTGCATGGCATGCATGATAGACTCCAGCATGTGACTACGATCCCTTGCCGTGGGCATCCCTCTGTGTGATGAGGTAGATTGAAAAACTTTTCGCAGGGACTCTTGCTGTTGTTGAGGCAGCTTGACAACAACACCATAGTTCAGTGTTGCAACTACCATGCGTTCAGCTGCAGCAGGTGTGTCAGTCGACCCATGTTGCTGCCGCCCAGGGCTCAAATGCCCCTTTTTCTTCTTTCTCAGTGACAAACTTTCCCTTCCTCTATGTCTGTCCCTTGACGACCGTGGCGAGCGCAGAGACAGACTGATGTCTGATTGCTGACCTTATCATAGTCCGAATCGCTCTTGAAAGCTACCTTGGGAGTTGTGCATTTATATCTTCATTCTCATCGTTGCCTGTGCTCCCAAATAATCTGTCCGTCTCCATCTGCACACATCCACTACACAGTTGACGGACAAGATGAGCGAAGTGCATATACGTTCGTAGTGCACAATAGCTTGGAAACCTTGAGGCGGCAGTCATACCGCTGCGAGCAGATGGAATCTGTCAAGCGCCCCTTGAAAAAATGGACGGATGACATTGCATTCTGCTGCTGACAGATTGTTCAGCTTCACTGTCATAGGCCCTTGCAAGACTTGCAAACCAGCATTGATCTTTGACAAGCGGACTTTGCAGATGTCACCTACAAGCTCCTTGACCTGCACAAACACAAATCATCATTTGCAATTGTCCTGCACAAGATAAATAGCCCTATGCCAGTGCAATTTTCAAGGAGGTCACCTTCAGTAGATTAGAGCCAAATGCTTCCTTGGCATGCAGAAACAATATCCTTGAGATCTCAAGGTAATGGAAAGGAAGTCTATGGAACACAGCAGCTGTATTCTTCTCCTGATCCAGTGCTTCTGTTACACAAAAGATGAACAGATAAGTTCATTTCGGGACAAGAGGAAGACGCCGGAGACTAAGCTAGAGCAATGGCGCAGAGGAGGGCATTACAAGGAAAAAATTCCTTTCCATTGGCAGCGCAAGTGGCAACAGACGCCACATTGCGTGCCATGCTCAATACGGTGTCTCACAATGTTTGTATTGCAGGCACTGGACATGTGTCAGCACACCTTGCAGTGTTTCAGTATTCAGCCAGTCTGGCTGCAGGATTCTGCAGTTATTGCGCTTCTGAAGAGCCACGGCAAGCCAGATAGGCACCTCAACTGGAATGTTTGGCTTGAACGGCCCGAATGCGCCCTGCAATCATCAAAACGCCCTGATCTCTGCCACCTTGGCGCCTCAGGCTTCCCTTGAGTTTCAGTTGAAAGGTAGAATGTGAGAAACGCACCCCGATGCACCTGATACTGCTATGACTGAAGGTTGGCAGCGAAAAATTGGGCACTATCTTCACGATATCATCCTCCGCAAAAAACTCCAGCTGCATTATGAGAGCACGCCTGTCAGTACTTCTGCAATGCCTTGGACTGGAGGCATTAAGATGCCATCACCTGTTTCAACCATATTTAAACAGAGGAAAAATGACCGTAAGGTGATCAGGTAATAAAACAATGACCGTCCTCATAGGTTGGAGGCAGAGCAAGGCACAATCTTACATCATAGGGACTGAACGACGAGTCCACCGGCATGCAGACAGACGCGTGTCACCCTTTACTTGATGTGTAGTGCTTCCGACAGTTGGCAGAATGACTATATCAAGTCACTGAAAGCTCAACTTGGGTGGCTGAGAACTTTGCAAACTGTTTCAGGATGGAAGAGATACAGTCAGCTGGTTAAGTGCAGGATTGCAGTGTGTCCCATTTATTTATGCACAAAAGCTAGACAGACGCTGCTACTCGCCAAACCGCAAGCTTCCAGAATCTGGAATCCAGAGTCTGCATTTGGAATGGATTTGGAATGGGATCCAGACCATTGGTCTATTTTATGGAACGAGTTTTGTTGGGTGTATTCTTGGGTGGATTATAATTAGGGGGTTTGACCCTTGATGAAAGAAGCCAGGATTTGAGAAGTGTGATCAGGATGCTGACGTTTGGAAAACTCGGCTTCGATAGTGAGCACATGTCTGGGCTGAGAGATGCTGTCTTGAAGACCTTGCTCGGCAGGGGCAGATCAAGCCATGGGCATGCGTGGGGACACAAGCACACAGATACAGTATGTTCTTATGTTCAGACAATCAGGACTGCATTCACAGTTGCAGCATCCCGATGGCAGGGGCACATCACCGTCCAAGAAACCAAGGTACAGGAATCTCCACGTTGTCTCGGCCTTGCTCGAATTTTCCTTGTGCCTGCAGCTATACGTATGCTTGCGCTTGTGCAGGGTGGATGCATGATACTGTTCGATGGGAAGGCTCTCAGGACTCCAGCTCGCTTTCCCTTGATCTTGCCAAACCGCGCCTTAGCACTCGCGGTCGCTGCAGAGTGGCAATGGCAGGTATTTTTCAGGCTCCAGATCACTTTTGCACTTCACATGATGCAAACCTTATACTGATGCCGTCGATGTGGACATACTGACGTGCATTATTTGATGCATCAGGATGACATGAAAATAAGGCCTTTCACCATGCCCCTCATGTCCTTGGCAGCCACAGCCATCGACCAGGTGCACTCCCTGAGCTTGGGGCTCCAACAATCCATTTTCATTGCATGCACATGGTCTTGCTGTCAGGTACAGAATACTGAGACAAGTCCATTCACTGCAGCCAAAGCACAGAAACCTCGTGGTCAACACCTTGCTGACATACCTGCACGCTGATTCTGCGTGTTGCCGGGATGCTCCAGGACCTTTGTCAGCCCGCCAAGCGCAGGTGATTGCCCTGTGAAAGAGTATTGAAATTTTGTACTGAGCGTATGCGATCTGTGTTGTGGTTGTTGTTCAGCTAGGCCATGAGCGGGCTTCGTTCTGTGCAGGTGTATGACCCTATTGTGGAGTGGGCTAGCAAAGCTCTGCAGACCGAAATCACGATATCTGACAGCATCTTTGGGTCGGAGCAGCCTGAAGAAGCAATTGAGGCAGTGCGCTGCTACTTGGAAGGTTTGGGCACCCGTGCACCCCCGTGCAATTGTCATTATGCCATCCCTGCAACCACATGCTGGAACCTAACAGCTGCATCGGTGCAGGCCTCTCTGCATGGCAGCTCGCGGCAACAGAGAGACTCATTGGGACGTGCAGATCCCTTCTTGTGGGTCTGGCAGTATCTGAGGTTCGTGTGAACCCTGGTACATATTGTGGTGGATGCGCATCATCATGCCGTCGTTACAAATGCTATCTGCCAAGAAATAGATTGTGTGAGTGTGCTCCTGACCTGTACACAGGGGCACCTGGACCTCACACAGGCTTTGCAGGCGGCACGTCTGGAGGAGGAGTTCCAGATTGACAGGTGGGGACTGGTAGAAGGTGGGCACGATGTGGACCAGGCCAATGCCAAAGTGCAGCTGGCTGCCCCATCCTTGTTCCTCCGATTGCTCCAAACATCGAGATGATGTGCTCACTGGTTGAGGCAGAGGCTCATGCAAGCACTTGGAGCAAGCAAAGGACTGCTCCATGATCGCGCCAAAAATCGCTGCAATGCTCATGGGCCATCTCTTTTCAGTGCTGATTGGCCCTCGGCGCGTGTAGCAACTTGTGCGTGCAGGTTGCCACCATGAATTGGCTCCTCTTGAAACTTACAGGCTGTACCTCTTTGTTGCTTGACTTCAATTGATCATTTCCCTTTGCGATGCCATTCAAAGCAGCCACTCTAAACGAACTCCAGGATCTGTCGGTGTTAAACTGATGAGCTGAGTGTTTGGTGAGCAAGTGCTTGCGACTTGATGGCATTGCTGTCTAGCGCTAGGCTAGCCTTCACAGGCTTGGCACTTATATACAGCTTTGGAGGACCGTGCGTTGAACTGGAACAAGTCGCGTTGCAGCGACTGGCCTGCATGGGTGACCGCAGAGTTTGCAGTCCAGGTAATCCGCCAGCTCTGGTGGGACCCAGTAGCCCAAGGGGCTGTTTGGCAAGCTGCATTGCACATGTATTGCGGGGCGGCTATCCCTGCCAGTGGAGTGGCGCTTGGATCTGCCGGATGCAACTGCAATATCACTCCAATGCACACGCAGTAGGCCTGCATTCAAATTACAAATGTGAAGTAGACTGCAGTGGCGCTTGCACGCAGTGCCGGAGATCAATGATTGAATCGTGTGTAGCTACGCGATCACGATGTCTGATCATTGTGTGCAAGCTTGCATTAAATGATCATCTCTAGAGCTTCATGCGTGGCTCAAGCTTGCAGCATATGGCATGTGAACGGGCTCTAAGATAGCCTCTAACAGATTCGTTAATCATGGTCCATGGATCTTGAAAAAATTGTGCAGAGGGCTTGTCATGGCTTTGTAGTGGCTCCCAAGTTTGGAACAGAACCTCTTCAAGTTGATGATGTGTTGATCAAGCGTTTTGCATGCACATCTGTTAATTGATAGTATGCCTGTCCTATCAATACTATTGATAATAGTATTGTTCCTGCTACAGATAGCATGCGACAGATTGCAATTCCTGAAGCCAAATGTTGCGCAAATCAACTTTAATTAAACCACCAGCAAGGAAGGGAATTACACAACAGAGATAGTTCACAGCCTGTCCTGAGGATATTTTGCAGGGGACTCTAAATTAACTCTAGTTAGTTTAGAGTCCCCTGTATTTTGGGGCCTGAGGGTGAAGATGGGGCACACCACCTATTACCCTAATGCTGTACCCTAGAATTTCCTTGAATCATGGTGCTCTGACCAGGCGGTCAAATTATTTCGGCCATTAGAATTACTGTGTAGGAACGTCATGATGTCCCATAACCTGATGGCGAGTGGCGTCCGAATGCCCAGCTGCCAGGCCGGCACCCTTTCGTTCGTAACGAGCCGTGTGCAGATCGGGCAAGTTTTCTCCTGGATGAGAGTTTGAAACCGGATTAAAATGCATCTGGTGACATGAGCAACTTGACATGCAACAACGGGGCATTGAGCGGCCCTGATACGCCTGTTTGTGTTTTGCGATGGCGCAGGAGGCTCCATTTCAACACAGGGAGCCAACTCGCAAGACACCACATCAATATTTGTGGAGAGACGAGAAAACGATGCGGTACTATCACAGCATCTGCAGTTGCAAGCACGCAGGTGCTTGGTCACCCCTTCTTTCTCTAGCTGTGTGCAGTGTCAACCTGGAAGCCAACAGGTCTTTCCTGACGTCCTTGCATATTTCGACGCAGAAATTTGCGGTCAGCACAGTGCCCACACAGCCGATTGAAGGCCAGAAGACAGGGACAAGCGGTTTGCGGAAGAAGACCAAGGTCTTCATGGGCGAGAACTACCTAGCCAACTGGTGCGGGCATTTGATCCTTGCGTTGCTAAGGATGCGATGGATTGATCCAGGGAATGCAGCTTGAACGTCTTGTGATACTACAGGATCCAGGCATTGTTCAACTCCCTGGGGGAGGAGGTGAAGGGCAAGACGATTGGCCTCGGAGGGGACGGCCGCTATTTCAACAAGGAAGCGGTTCAGACCATCCTCAAAATAGCTGCTGCAGCTGGAGTCAAAAAGGTATGATGGATGTTGGGTCCATGTGACTGTGACAACCGGCGTTGCTCTTTCCAGTGTCTGACTTGAGTGTGCATGCAGGTCTTTGTTGGGCGGGACGCCATATTTGCCACCCCAGCCATGTCGGCTCTGATTCGGCGCCGGAGCCTCTATGGTGAGCTGTTTTTTGGTGTCAATGCATCCACCATTTCCAAAAGTTCCCCCCTGGCTTGCCTGTTGGATCCACTTGGAGTTCCTTACTATCAATGACAGTCAGTCTCTTCCGAACAGGGGCCCTCATTATGAGCGCCAGTCACAACCCAGGAGGCCCAGAGGAGGACTGGGGCATCAAATTCAATTACAGCAGCGGAGAACCTGCTCCCGAGCGCATCACAGATGCAATCTACGGCTTCACCAAGAACATCTCCGAGCTCAAATTTGCTGACATTCCTGAGACGGACCTCTCGCAACTGGGCTCGCACACCTACGGAGACTTTGAGGTACGGATTCACCATGGTGGATTTGACTGCAGGCCTCTCGCGCCTGTCTCAATATGCACACCCGAGCAGATACCGCTGGTTGAAGCCCTTCGAACCGAGTGACTCAGCAGCTGTGTGCTTGTCAGGTGGAGGTCATCGACCCTGTGGAGGACTACTTGGCCTTGCTCAAGGAAGTCTTTGACTTTGACTTGCTGCGGGAGTTCATCAAGAGGCCAGACTTCTCTGTCGAATTCGATGCCATGCACGCTGTCACTGGGGCATACGCTGGACCCATCCTTGTCGATGCATTGGGAGCACCAGGATCCTCAATCAGGTGTGGCCTTTCAATCATATGCTGTGATGTTCTGCACCGATAATCGTCCCAAACTGTCTGGCTACAAGCACAAGGAGCGCCTTGAGCTGACCTTTTACTGCTCTTGGCAACAGGAATGGCACGCCATTGGAGGACTTTGGGGGCGGCCACCCGGACCCCAACCTCACATATGCACATGACCTAGTGGACTTGCAGTGGAGCGAGAATGCAGCTGACCTGGGAGCAGCCAGCGATGGTGACGGAGACAGAAACATGATCCTTGGAAACAAGTTCTTCATTACTCCATCGGATTCTGTGGCAATGATTGCTGCGAACGCACAGGAGTGCATCCCTTACTTCAAGTCTGGTCTCAAGGTGGGGTAACTTCTGTGCAGCATGCATGCACGCAACACCAGAATATCCGGCTGTTGATCAACAGTGACTGGTGTGCTATGGACAGGGCGTTGCAAGGAGCATGCCCACCAGTGGAGCCACTGATCGCGTTGCTGAGCAGCTGGGGCTGAAGTGCTTTGAAGTTCCGACCGGCTGGAAATTCTTCGGCAACCTCATGGATGCAGGTGCAATCCCCGCCTGACAGAATGAGCAGCAGCCTAACTTCAGTTGGTGCTGCTTTGATGGGCGCACATTGCGCACTCAAGACGGGATCTCAGGGAGTTCCCTCCCATGCAGGGCTGTGCTCCATCTGTGGAGAGGAGAGCTTTGGCACAGGCGCAGACCACATCCGTGAGAAGGATGGGTTGTGGGCAGTCCTTGCGTGGTTGTCCATCCTGGCCTACAGAAATAGAGATGTGCCGGTCGGAGGGAAGAAGGTGACAGTGGAAGACATTGCAATGGAGCACTGGGCGAAGTTTGGGCGCAACTTCTTCAGGTTGTCTTCTGAGCGTGACCTTGGGATCAGTGCTTTGCTCACGTGACCATCTGAAGGCCTGTCTACATAAGGAGTGTGCCAAATGGTGGAATTGTCATGCTTGCTCTGGGACAGAACATCATCTCATGGTGGTCAATCAGGCATGACCCTCGTGTGTGCCACCCATTATGCAGCCGGTACGACTACGAGGGAGTGGAATCGGAGGCCGCCAACAGGATGGTGGAGCATCTGCGCGAAGTGATGGCAAAGAGCTCGCCAGGGACAAAGCTTGGGGACTATGAGGTGCAGACGGCTGACGAGTTCAGCTACACAGATCCCGTCGATGGTAGCGTGGCGTCCAAGCAGGGCTTGAGATTTGTCTTCAACGATGGATCCAGGATTATCTTCCGCCTGTCCGGCACAGGGTCATCAGGAGCCACCGTCAGGTGCTCCACAGCATTCAAATCCATGGTTGATGCTCACGTGGTCAACGCTGAACATCTCCTCCTGTGTGCGTTGCAAGTGCTGACAGAGGGCTTGCTTGCAGGCTATACATTGAGCAGTACAGCAGCGACCCGTCGACCCACAAGATGGATGCACAGGAAGCTCTTGCGCCCATCATCAAGCTTGCTCTTGAAGTCTCCCAGCTCACCAAGTTCACTGGCCGGGAGAAGCCTACTGTAATCACCTAGGCCCCAGCGGCATGGTCAGTGGGGTCTCTTTTCCAGGCGTACTGCTCCATGGGATCCATGGGATGCCTGAGGCACAGGACAAGGCTGAGGGCTCCCTGACGGCACGTAGAGCAGCATGCCCCTGGGCGGTTGAGAACAGTGTCGCTTTGAGCGGTTTGGTCTCGTTTTGTTGTTAATAACAGGCTGATGATTCTGATTGTTTTCGGCACATTGTCGGTCTATGAGTGCTAAAATAGTGCTGCGTAGTGATTCAATCAATCAGTTTATGTTGCCATTATAGTTGGTGCCCTGCAGTGATGTTGAGGCATTATTTGGCAGCTGCTCCATCATGAAGGCTGCTAGACCACACACCTTCATTATATAGCGCATAGCAAGATCAGAATAACATAGTAGGATCCATGGCCATTGCTTCTGTGTTATGGATCATCAATTTTGATTTATCTGCATGTCTTGCACTTCACCTTCTGTTGGAAGGAATCAAGTCGTCAACTTGTCAGCCCCAAACTTTCTAGATCTAGGGAAAATCTTCAATTGTCAGCTACGTGCCTGCGGAAGCGGCGTAGTGCACAGTCAGACTCTTGAGTTCAACCAATATCCGAGTTGCAAGATGTCAGCATACCATTTTCTCTAAGTTGGATTATAATCCAATTAATTAAGAGAAGGGAGAATGCAAGACAAGGCACTGCCTGGATTGCACTGCGCGGTGCAAGTGTGCCAGCAGTATATTAGGTGCATGAGGTCTAAACAAACATGCTAATTGCCTGCCACTTTTCATCATCTTTCCCATCTGCAACCTGCCTGTGATCACTCCTCTGCTGCCTTTCCACTTGGATTGGCATATCACTTGTGCACAGGTGCTCCAGCCCAGGAATTAGGACTGCAGCTGCATCTTCACGGCCACGGTTCTTTCCGCCTGGGGCTGACCTCGCTCCTGCCTGTCTGTAGGTGTGCCCTCACCCTCATCTAGCCACACTTGCACAGTGTCACCGTGACACGGTATGTCATACGGTATCATACATGTATGCATGATGCATGTATGCAATCATTGTGGTCATTTAGTGCTCCTGGGCCGGCGCCGGGGGATCATTGTATTGTTGTTACACATTGTGCACTTGCAAGGCAGCCCTTTCTCCTATCTCCTGGCGCTCGCTCTGCCTTGATGTCTGCATACCTCTTTCTCTAACCTGCCTGTGACCTGGGGAAGAGACAGAGAGGAAGCTGCCAACCCATGCGGGGAAGCTTCCACTCAGGACGTTGATGCCTATTTGGGCCTCATCACCCCCCTTATCTCGAGTGGACAGAATTTGTCCGGCACATTAGAGACTCTGAATGGTCACACTTCATTAGCAGATTGATTCTCATTCCTCGACGGTGGTGAAGGGGCACACAGGATCTTTATCCTGTTCGGCGCAGGCAACATGGCGACCGCTTTCCAGTGTGATGCGTTCAGAGGGAACCTTCATGGTATTCATAGACAACAAATGGCTGCGTTTCGCCCAGTACGATATACTCCGTTTTTATTCCCATCGAATTCCCCGCTTCGTTGTGGCAAAGGTCTGAAATTCTGTATCTACGAAAGCAAGATGTCGATACCAAAAGAAAATACTGATAAGCCACTCCTTCTCTGTCACGCAGGCACTGAAAGCAAACAAACGTGCTAACCGCTCGATAGCAGTCAGAGTGTCTGCAGCTGCTACCAGGGAAGTTTTGATTCTAGGTGATCCTAGGTCACTTTTGTGGAGGAACATCACCTCTTTTTCGTGTAGTTGTATAAGTCGTGATCTCGAATATTCGCCTCCACCTTAATGATCAATCGCCTGCTGATCCAGGTGGTACCCGCTTCATTGGTGTTTACCTGGCACGTCAGCTTGTAGAGGCTGGGCACGGTGTGACCCTGCTGACGCGTGGCAAGAAGGAGGTCACCTACCAGATCCCAGATGACACGGACGAGTCGTACAACGCTTACAAGTCAGCTGTCAAGCATATTGCTGCTGATCGGAAGGACAAAAGTATGCTTGACAGCCAGCTCGCTGGCAAGAAGTTTGACGGTGAGTTTGGCACCGGCGCCATTGTGAATGGTCAGCCATGTTGCTGACATACACAAGCAAGCGAGAATTTTACATCATTCATAGTGTACACGCCTGACATGCTGCATGGCGCAGTTGTCTATGACATGAACGGAAGGGAGGCTGATGAGGCTGACCTCGTTCTTGGAGCTCTGGGGGATGTCGGCCAGTACATCTTCTGCTCATCTGCGGGGGTGTACCTGAAGTCATCGCAGATGCCGCACTTTGAAGTGGATGCTGTTGACCCCAAGTCACGCCACAAGGCATGTTGCTGCTTGCTCCATGACCCTGGCCGCAATGGCTCCACATTGGCAGCTGGGGACACTTTTGCAGAACACCTTTCTCACATTCAGTCTGTTGCATGGTGCTCACTCACAAGTTGGGTGCTTGGTACAGGGAAAGCTGAATACAGAAGCTCTTTTGGAGGAGAAGAACGTCAACTGGACTTCCATTCGACCGGTATACATATATGGTGAGGGGCTGCACATGTTGCAATGAAGTCACCTGTCCTTGACCTTAACAATGACCATGTCTGGCGAGATGACACCATGCGCTGCCCATGCAGGGCCCCTCAACTATAATCCCGTGGAAGAGTGGTTCTTCCACCGCATCAAGGAGGGCCGGCCCATCCCCATTCCCAACAGCGGCCAACAGGTCTGTGTAGTTCTGAACACTAGCGGTCGAAGGTTTCTAAAATCTGTTCCTGCTGCTGAGTGGTGCGCCATGTGATGCGCCCAGGTGACCCAGCTGGGGCATGTGAAGGATCTGGCTACGGCGTTTGTCAAGGTGCTGGACAATGAGAAGGCGTCTCGCCAGGTCTACAACATCTCAGGAGAGCGTTTTGTCACGTTTGATGGCATCGCTAAGGCCTGTGCTGCCGCCGCCGGCGCTCCAGAGCCCGAGCTGGTCCACTACAACCCCAAGGACTTTGACTTTGGTGGCAAGAAGGCGTTCCCGCTCAGGGACCAACACTTCTTCACCTCCATTGCAAAGGTTACTATAGCATGCCTGTCCCATATGACACTTATGAGAGCCTTTTATGGAAACCCTGTGGATGCGTCCCTCAAGCTCATGCCCTTGCTCAAGCAAAATATGTCTGGATACTGCAGGCACAAGCCGACTTGGACTGGACCCCAGAGTATGGATTGGTGGATGGGTTGAAGGACAGCTTTGAGAAGGACTTTGGAAGGGGAACATTCAGGAAAGCCGCGGATTTCAGCACGGATGACATGATTCTGTCTGGGAGGTAGAGCGTCGCTACTGGAGAGGTCAAATAGCCGTGTCTGCCTGGAAGACCTAAGGGCTTTCAAGTGGCTGGACCCACCGCCTGACATCCATGGTGAAACTTCTGATGATTCGAGGACTGTCAAGTAGTTAGTGAGTTCTTAGAGAGGATGCCGATCAGCATCATAGAGATAATGGGCAGTTCATGACTGGGCAGCCTCTGCATAAGCGCCTGTCCAGTTGCTGATCACTGGCAACTCGTCGCTTGAACTGAATTGCATGCAAGATGCTACCAGGAGTGTTACAGTAACTCTACTAGAACCATTTGTGATCGCTCAGCATGCGCATGGCAGTTGGACTGTGTCTGGCAGTGAGCAGCAGCCTGCTGAGCCTGCTGATCAGCCTCATGAGCTCGAGCCTGGTGGATGATTGGATCACATGTACAGGGAGGAGAGGCATTGCGACATGATTGTGTGCCTACTCAGCGCTGCCATGTTTTCGGCCCTCTTCCCACCAGGAGATACTAAGTTCGCATAAGCCATCCCTATGACTAGCCTAGATCTGAGATCAGATCTGGCAGTGCCGCACGGTGCATGGCATGCCACATTTGTCAAATGGGTGCTGGGGCACACAAAGATATTACAGTGATCATGCTCTCCACCCTTCTTCCCTGCGGTTGCCCGCTGTTCTGATGCCAGCAGCTTCTCCTTCCCATCTGGGCGTCGTCAAATTCAAATTTGACGACGGCGCAAAGGTTCTTTCTTTTGAATGGAATGTGACCCCTCGATGACCCCTGGGTCCGATTACCATACCGGAACACAGCATATTCTAGGGGCCAGCATCAGGTCGAGAGCACCTAAGCTCGTCGCCGAGCATCCCGAATCGGACTAAAATATATACCTCTGCGTGAAGATGGCCGCAGAACAAGAGGAGAATCGGCCCGAGGAAACGGAGTTTGAGGAAGCTACGACCTCTGAGACCGAGTGCGTGCCGGCATTGGTCTTGTGGCCATCAGCTTACATTCCAACATGAAACACTCGCGCATTTGTTGATACTGTGGAAAATCAGATTTCCTATTGCACAAATCAAGTCGATGAAAACTTCTGCTTAGCCAATTGTCGATGAGAGCGAGGCTTCTTTTGTGAGCAGGCCGTCCGATGGCGCCGTGAAATTGTTTCTGGGAGGCTTGAGCTGGAGCCTCACCGAAGGTAGGAATCTGATGTATCATAGTGTATTTAAGGCAGAGCGGTCATCGCACAAACAGACTGTTGATGCTCTTTCGACTGCACGTGCAGAGCAAATCAAGGAATACTTTGAGTCAAAGTTTGGGCCCGTGAAAGATGTGGTAAGCGCATCTCCGACGCTCTGCTTCTCTATATCACAGTGTCGATTGTAATTTTGTCATGAGTGCTTGTGGCATGGCCACGTTCAAGAATTTGGCAACAGCACCTTTTCTTGGCAGACACGTGCCCTGTTTGTAGGTGGGTGCTGGTCTAAATTCTTGCATGGATGCATGCTTTGTGGGTCTGTGCAACCTAATATGCATGTCTGGTGTGTTTCTGGTTCTGAACAGATCATCATGCGGGACAAATACACAAACCGGCCCCGCGGGTTTGGTTTCCTGACCCTGGATGATGAGGATGCTGCTGCCCAGATCTGTCAAGGGACACACGTGCTGGATGGTAGACAGGTAAGACCAAGATTGGAGGTGGCTTTTGCTTCATGGCCTGAATTGGCTTCTCTGATCCTGACAGGCATGTAATGCATTGCGTCGCAGATAGATGCAAAGCGGTCGCTGCCTCAAAGTCAGAAGCCCAAGCTGAGGAAACTCTTTGTGGGTGGCCTGGCTCCCGAGACTACAGAAGGTATGCCTTCCACAAATCAAAGGCGCTCTGGCTCATTCTTGCCCAAGCAAATTCTGTCAGTCATTCCTGGCCAGCTGCATGGGAAAGCTCACACCGACTGAGTGCTGTGCAGACAATTTCAAAGAGTACTTTGGACAGTTTGGAGACATCACCGAGGCACAGATCATGCAGGATCACACAAGTGGGCGCTCCAGGGGATTTGGGTGGGTTCAGTAGGCACCCTCGAGATTGTTGTCTCTTCAGATTGGTCCCATTTTGCACCTAGCTGACAATACTATGCGCTCATAAAAGATTACTTGCTGCTCGACAGATTCATCACCTATGAGGACGAGGAGGCCATTGAGAAGGTGTTTGCCAAGGGGCGTATGCATGAGCTGGCAGGCAAGAATGTGGAGGTGAAGCGGGCGACGCCAAAGGGCACAGGGCCGGCACTGGGTCGCGGCCAGGGCTGGCGGGGCTACGATGCCAGGTCTGAAGGGGCTGCTCTGGAGCCACAAGGGATGCGCAGCCAACCCCAGGGCTGGACAGGCTACGGTGCTCCTGGCATGATGTCCGCCTATGGCATCGCTGGCTACCAGGTGCACTGCCCCTTGCGCCCGACTGCCATGATAGTCATGTGACAGTCAAATGCGTGTCACATGGACCATGCTGGTTTTGCTGATGCCTACGGCTGGGCGCATTGCGGTGTGCACCAGTTGATAACTGTTCCTGTGACTGCGCATGCAGATGCCCTACGCTGATGCTTACGGTGCATATGGCGGCAGACATCTGCAGCAAGCGGGAGCTTACAGGCATGGCGGTTACCAATATGTCATCCACCCCATGCACAGTCAGGGTCGAGGAGGTTGAGACTGTCTGTAGGCAGCGGATTCCGTTTATCCAATTGCCTTGGCAGGTTTTGAGAAGAGAACTTGTGGTGTTGGTAGCTAGAAGCCGGTGTTACTTCTAGACACAAGTCAAGTTTTTCACTTGCAGCTGGAACCAGTAAGTACAATGTGCATTTTTTGGAGAGCCCATGCTTGCAGCAAATGCGCAGCCACAGTTGGAGCCAGCTAATGAAGCAAGTCCTAGGCAAGGTAGTTATGCCTTGGAAGATTGTCTCTGTCTGTCAGCTCAATTTGTGCATCAAGACTCTGTACGCACTGACCAGTTTGTCATTCCAGCTGGGCTACTACAGGCAAAGGACTGCACTTATCAACAGAAACGGAAATAGAAGTGAACAAGAGGGAACTGAGGGGAATTGAGCATTTGCGGTGAGGGCATGTGGAGGACAGGCTCTTGAGACTTCATCTTATTAGAATTCATTATCAGAGACGGTGCTTTCTGCATGCAATGATACTCAGTCAATGCAAGTATGACAGTGCGGTGTCCTTTGTGTGACCTGTACATGTGCCACTGTGTGACACCAGAAATTCAATAGTGCTCGAGAATGAGGTGTAACACACCAAGCTGTACGCTTGCTTGGAGAATTGATCATGATGCACTATTGTAATGTCAATTTAAATGACCCAAAGTGTTCACATGTCATGCACATGCAGTGCACGTGTATGATCTGTATGTTGGCATGATGGGCCTAATCAATTTAAGAAAGTCTGGGATCCAATTTATGTGATGCCATGAAGGGTCTCAACTTGTTCTGGGACCCTATTAGTGTCTTGGACATGCTGGTCTTTGAATTCGGAGAAGAGGAGGACATTTATTTTTCACACACATTCCTTCCTTGAAGGAAATTCCTTCGACATATGCTCACTATCAACAGCATGAACCATGGGTGCTCCTGATATAGCGGGACTAAGCGTGGCAAGAGTGTCTTGTGAAGAATTACTTGGTAGGCCTACAGGGTAGCGCATCCTGAGCTGTCGACATGTTGTGCAAACATTACATTTTACGTTGGATTTTTGTAGGCTTTCCTGCAGTCTCGATTTTTGTCCCCTCAGGGTGCACAACTTATTGTGATCTGGATCACTCTCTCCGTTGTATGACTATCTGTGCGTAAACAGGCTGGCCTCTTATCTACAAATCTGAAATCAGATCATTAGGAGCCCGGTGGCCGAGGGGCTTGTTACTCCACGGGCCTCCAGGGTGCGGCAAGACTGCTCTGGTGCACTCCGTGGCAGACGATCTAGGTGTTACAGTTCAAAAGGTCTCATCTTCGGACATCTACGGTGCCTTCACAGGTTCATCCTCACAGGCCATCCCTTGCTTGCACAAGCAAATGGCACCATACCTGCACCCAGTCTGTTGAAACAAATTATAGTGGGTGGGCCAACCGATGCATTGGACTAAGGGGTCTAGAGGCATGCAGGCGAATCAGAGAAGCGCTTGCGGGAAGCCTTTGATAAGGCAAGAGCCCATGCAGCCAGTGGGCAGCCCACAGTCCTATTCTTTGATGAGCTGGAATCCCTGGCCCCTGTAAGAGACGCAAATCGACCCCATGAAGCGAGGGTGGTCGCGCAGCTGCTCACACTCCTTGATGGAGCCGCCTCAGACACAGGCAGGTTCTGCGATAATGTTCTTTTTTTTTTCATGCACAGCCTGTGTGCCGCGTATGGTTCTTCTGGATACCGGCAAAACTCAAGAATGCCTTCTTTGCTAGCAGGCGCGCAGGGACACTTGACATTCATTGGAGCCACAACTGACCCGAACTCAATTGACCCTGCCTTGAGGCGTTTGGGACGCCTTGATCATGAAGTTGCCATTGGCTTGCCATCTGCCGAGGTGAGGATGCCCGCCCATTCCTGCCTCCTTGGCTGCTGTCGCATCGACTATCATTGTCAGTGATTGATTGTTGCACAGGAGCGCGTGCAAATTTTGCAAACCCATTCGCAAGCCCTACCTCTGGGAAACGATGTGGACCTCCATGAGATCGGGGCCAAAGCTCATGGGTACTCTGGAGCGGATTTGGCTGCAGTCACCCGAGAAGCAGCTCTGCATGCCATGCATTCTTCACTGGCAAACTCACCTACAACAGATTTATCTGGTGTGGAGACTGAGAAATGTGATTGCCAATGACAACTCTGAGCACTGCTTGACAAAATTGACACAAGGATAACAGAGGACATGCCAGAAGGATCGTGGAATCGATCCTGTGGGAACTTGCCTGCTCCACAGATGTTCATGGGAGCATGGAATCCATGGACTTGGAAGTCACAAGATCTGACTTTATTGCGGCACTACGAAAAGTCTGCCCTTCTCTGAGCAGATCGTCTGATGTCTCGCTGGACACAGGTGTGGATTTGGATAAAACCTTTTGATGTATCCTTCTGGTACACTTGTCAGTTCTCACTTCTCTCAAACATTACTGACCAAATTTGCTATGCATGGGTTCTAGCAGTCCCTCATCATGAGTTGTGACTGACATCTTTCACCCTGGCAGTTTCGTGGCGGGACATTGGGGGCTATAACAAGGTAAAGGAGCGCCTGCAGCAAGCTCTGGAATGGCCTGTACAGCATGCTGACGCCTTCAAGAGGCTCGGCTTGTATGCACCCCGCGGTGTTCTCCTGTACGGCCCGCCTGGTGAGTCAGCTCAGCACAAATCCTCATGCACCTGCACAGGTGTCGTCAAACAGCCGTATCACTCCACAAGCAGTGCTCTCATGTCAGGAGTCAATGACAGTGATTTTTTGAAAGGAGGTGTTGCGCTGCAGGGTGCAGCAAGACCACGCTTGCTCGTGCAGCAGCTGGCGCCAGCGGCATGCGCTTGCAGGTGCTGTCAGGAGCTCAGCTCTTCTCCATGTATGTCGGAGAGGGAGAGGGTCTCTTGCGCGCTGCTTTTCAGCGTTCACGCATGACAGCTCCTAGCATCCTTTTCATCGATGAGATTGATGCAATCGTAGGTAAGCAACAAAGCTCTTGAAAATGCTTGCTGCTGTGCTTCTTTCCAAGGGTATGAGCATGCATGTCCTCATCTGAAACGCGTTGCACATCATGACAACTGTTTATGCCGTGTCGGGCAAGAGAAGAGATGCTGACACACATATGTAAGCATGTTTGTTCAAACAGGCGGAAGGGCAGAAGAAGGTGCTTCATCATCTGGAAGCTCAGATGCAAGCACAAGGATTCTCTCAACGCTCCTCACAGAGATGGATGGCTTGGAGAGCAGCACTGGTGTGGCTAGGTCTACTTGGTGCTCTTCATTGAATGCGCCTTTCTTTGATTGCCATTATACATCTGCAGATCTGCAATCAACAAATACTGTGCTGTCAACAGGTGTGCTGGTGCTAGCTGCCACCAACCGGCCGCATGTATTGGATGCGGCTCTGCTGCGGCCGGGACGCCTTGATGTGCTGCTTTATGTGCCACCTCCTGATTCTGAAGAGCGTCATGAAATTTTGAAAGTGCACTCAAGGGGCATGCCCGTAGCGCAGGATGTTGATCTGCAGGTGACTCTCAAATCTTGACCAGCTATGTTGGGACCGTATTGTTGTGAGTTCCTAGCAGCAATCCTGCAGACATTCCACATTGGTTCTCATTGTGTCACGCAGGCTCTTGCACAGCGCACTGACCGCTTCACAGGCGCTGATCTTTCCAATCTCTGCCAAGAGGCTGCCTTGATGGGTTTGAGGGAAGGCATGGACCATGCGACGGAGGTCAAAAGAATGCACTTTGAATCTGCCCTGGCTGTAGCGCAGCCATCATTGAGCGTAGAACAGATCAGGAGGAGTGAAGATTTCCGACATTACAGGCGGCGTTAGCCTGAGAACGAACATCCCGAGAACATTTCACATGCTCACCGAGTGCAGTGCCAGTGGCTTCACATTGCCCAGCCGCAGCGGCTGCATCACGAGTGACATTGTGGGGCCCAAGCAGTCCAGGACTGCTTAGTTTTTTTTATGTATTTGCTTAGTGCTTCCAGCCGTATGGTCATCCGTTTGCCCCACCCTCGTGGCCGCTGCGGCGCTGGCGGCCGGCCGGCTGCTTCGGTGCGGGTTTACCATGTAGTATAAAGTTTGTGTAAAGTTGTGCGCATGCCGGGCCCCTGCAGTCGCTTTCCAGCGTGCATGCGCGTTGTGATGTCAAGCGTGCCCAAAAGCACTCTGAGCTGCATGTACAATGTACTGGAGATCAAAGTGCTGGATTACACCGCCAGAAAAGAAATGGACTTCGTAGGGCCCAATTGGAAGTGTAAGCGAGAGGGAGGGTGACCTCATCATGAAGACTTCATGTGTGGCCAAATCAGGCTACTTCATCAGACATCGCCTGGAAGTACGGACATTGTGCAAGCTTTCGGGTCCCTTTCACAGGCCCAGCGACTGCACAATGGGTCGGGGAAAGCAGCATGGCGGGCGACAAGTGGTGCCTATCAATGTGGGCCACACTCACGTCCCCCATGAGGTGTGTTCAGCCATGCCCTTCTGGTTTTGCATCGTTTCACTGTACGACAGATAGGACTTACATGCATGATGAACGGCAATCACATTGACCGATAATTCAAGGGCTTTTATTCATAACCCGATCTCCTTTAGTGTAAGGTTTCCATGCCTGATCTCCCGTGAAGTGTCCGCCTTGTTCCATCCAGCGGGCGTGGGCCAGCCTGTTGATAGATCACTTGCTCAATCTCCCATGTACAGTACATTCACGTAGCCTTCGTTGCCGCAGGAGAGGACGTGCCCCCTGTGCATAGAGCTCTTGGATGCAACGGAGAAGCAATTTCTTCCCTGTCCTTGCGGGTAAGAAGATGCGCCTTAGCAGATGAGGGGAATATGTCACCTTTCTGATGACGCAGCCGAATTGCTAGCTTCCCAGTTGCACCGAGATAGTATCTAGTCCTTCCATCTTTCTCATTCTCGATGTTGGTCCTTAAGAATTTCTCTCCCCGCAGGTATCAGGTGTGCCTATTCTGCTTCGAGAGGATCAAGCGGGATTGCAGCAATCTGTGCCCTGGCTGCCGGACAGAGTACGGTTCTGAGAAGGATCCCTTCCAGAAGGGGGAAGCGCCGCAGAGAGATGCCTGTACATCCAGCAATAGCGGTGCCACCCCTCAGAAGGCTAGAGCAGCAAATTCACAGCGCTCATCGCCAATGCCATCCCCGACCACCCGCCAGACAACCAGAAGCCAAAGAGGAGGGGCACAGAGCGGTGGACAGTCAACCTCTCCAGTGAACCATGCCCCCGAGCCCAGTGGGCATCCTTCGCACACACAGAGCACGCAGGGGCACCAGGCGCAGTCTGCTGCCCGACCAAATGATGCATGGGAAAGAACACAAAACGCTGCAGAGTCAAGTGTGGCAGAGCAAGATCAGGTGCTGGGCCAGATATCTCCTGGGAGGCAGACAGAGGACGTGACAGAATCAGCAGGGCCTCACAGCATCTTGGGTCACGAGACCATGTCCGACAATGCCATGGCGTCGGCAGGCGTCAGCGGGCAGGGCTCAGGCTCTCGGTTCAGATGGCCTAGCGCAAGTGAGACGCTGCAGAGCGCAGCCATGAGGGTTGGCTGGGGCTCCTGGCGCTTCCAGAAGAGGCGACCAGACACACCAACGTCTGACCCAGAGGTGAGACATGCATCCACCTTCCATGGGTTGTGAGGATGCTGCTTTTGCTATATTTGTTGGGTTGAGAGGCATTTGATCACATGAATCAGGATATGATGCCATTAGGTGTGAATGGATTATTACATCTACTAACATATGCAATCTTGGGATTTGTGTGCAGGGGGCTGCATTGACGTCAGCAACTCAGCGAGCTGTGCAAGAGGGGCGTGTGAGCAGCAGCCAAGGCGCAGCGCAGCTCATTTCATTCCTGCAGCGCAGAGAGGCACATCAGGGTTTGGCCGCTGCACAGGGCAGCTACCAGGGCAATGAGGTGGAGCATGACGGCAGACCCTCGGCTGCTCAGAGCTGGCCACGCACAATGCAGCCAGGAGTACCATCGGCCCCAGCCACTGAGCAGAGGCATGGCAACGGAGGCGCAACACAGCAGGAAAGCAGCGCGTGGGCTGTGAGTGGAGGAGCACAGAACGCAGGGCACGCAGATATCGCGTCCAGGTTCCCTGGCCTGTTTGCGGCACCAGCCGAGCAGCAGTCTGGCAGCACTGGGGTCAGGGGAGGGCCTGCATACAGCGCATACCAGAATGGATTCTAAGAGAGGAAGGGCTGCATTGTCAGAGAATAGTGTGCACAGCGCACAACTTTGGTCCACGGTTCTCTTGGGACTCAGTAGGACGGTGTGCTTCATGGGTGAACACCTGCGATCTCATTTATGCTGCTGAGCGTGACATGGCAGCTTGACACTGAGCGCTACTGAGTCATTGTCAATATGCAAGTGTTAAGCAAGGAGTGTTTCCAGCCAAACTTGTCTGCCAGATCAGTGATCGACAGGTCCAAACTTTTGGCAAGAGTATTAGAAGTGTCTTGGTTTTGGGGGACAATTTTTGTCATGAGAGAAAAGGTTTCTTGTGAGACTTCAGCAAGTTTATGAGACCAGAAATTAGTGAGGCGTCGTGCTTTCCCTCTCTGTTTGTTTCGCTGGTCAGACCCACATATTTAGCATGCAAGTAAATGCTTGTTCTGTTCTTTTGAGCGGCCATGCCTGGAACACAAAGTTGGCCAGCTTCTATTCATGGACCTAGTGAAGCTACTGGATTAGCATTATCAGAGCTCGCGGCTCTTGAGACGCAATGGCGTTCCATCTGTAAGACTTGTGCAGAGCTGTTACGATCTTATTCTTTGGTAATGCAGGCTTTTAACATTGTCAAGGGCATGGCGTATGTCATTATGATCATGACACACACAATGCTTACGGCGCCTTGAGGAAGTGTCTTTGAAGTACCATTTGACATGCTTGGGTCTTCCAAATTTATTTTCATCCAGCAGTGTGCAGTATGTTTGCTTCACCTACATGCCTGTAGGTATCACATAGAATCTCCGCCTCTGCAGCACCTGCATCCGTCGTTCGTTTTTGCAAAACAAAGTCACGGCTTCTGTTTATTGTTTGGAATGGCTGATGAGAAGAAGCCCAGAGTCAGGGCTGAATCTTCCATGCTCGAGACCTGTCATATTGTTTAGATGTCGTTCGCTTGTGTGAACCGGATTCTAAAGATAGCGCATCCCTTGACATCAACGCTTCTTCTCCAAAGGTTACCACATGCCTGAGCGGCATTGCTTTCTAGTTAGTTGCACGAGCTGCTGGTTTGCTGGCGATAGAATGCAAGTAAAGTATTGGTGGCCAACTCGACGTTGAATACTTTTCTTGGCAGAAAGTGGTTGGGCACTCAAGGTATGGCCCCGTATATACTGGCCAGACCGGCTCCGAAGGGGCTCCGTTTCACGTTTGACAAGGTCGACTTTCCCCTTTGGATGTCAGTCTTGGACTGGTTGCGCTCTCGAGGGAAGGTACACCCACGGACATCTTGAAATAACCTGGTACTGTCATGAGCACCAGCCAATCTCTTTTATGCGGTAAATATAACATCTGGGTTCTTTGTTTACAGACAATAAAGCCGAAGCTCTCACAGCAACAACGGCAGCAACTCGAGCTATGCTTCGGGCTGATGGATGCGGATGGATCTGGCAATATTGATGGTGGAGAATTGGGGAATGCTTTTCAAGTGGGTCGCTTGATAGAGAGCATTTGTTGTTTGTCCTTACTGCATCACTCGCATTCATGCTCAACTTCTGGGTTTCGAACTGCAGAAGTATCAACGTCATTTAGTGTGGACATTGCAGCTGCTGGGAATCCAAATGAGCAAGGAGGAGATTGAGAGCATGCTAGAGGAAGTTGACGACGATGGGTCAGGTAGCCATTCATGTCTCTTGTGCAGGAGTACGGCAATGGTCTTGAAGGGAAGTCAAGGAAGTATCCTCGTGAAAGGACATGTCCTTTGACGTGGCTAGCACAGATCCAGGGAGCATGAAATTGACACTGAACTAAGCAGCACACTACAGACTGCAGCTCTGCACAATCGTGTAGTGTACCTCAAGTCTGAGGGCCCACACGCGCTCTTTAACATTGCAATTCCATTAAGGAGAAGAGTGATATTATGTCTTATAAGTTGTGCTTAACCCCCTCAAGCTTCATGGCTATCCCTGGCAGGTAACAGATGAGATATGTGCCCATACCAACCCTGGGCGTGGTCAGCTAGGCATACTGTATGTGGAGGCGCAGCAAAGTGTCTCCTTTACGGCGACAGATGGGCTTTTGCAGTGATGGAGGTCGGTGAGTGCAGGTGAAATGGAGCTTCCTGAATTTTTCCAGGTCATGACCACCACGCTGACACAACATGCTGCAAAAGCAACAGATGAAGCGCAAAGCGACAGTGCCAAAGATGAGAGGAGTTCGGTTCAGCAGGCTATGCTGCCATTTGAGCTCATGGCCACAGCATATCGTCGGTGATCCCTTGCGTAGGATAACCATCTGGCTAGGTCAGCATGTTTGCGATGTGAAATGGAGCAGTCTGCAGCTGCCAGCACAGAGTGCGGGTGACAGTTGTCTTACACTCCCTCAAAAAGGCTCTCTGCATGCAGGAAGAAACTCATTGAAGCGCTCCATGAGAACAATACTGATGTCATCGCTACCCTTGCTGCCGATCAGCACTTTGCAATGCCTTCTTCTGCTGAATACAAAATGGCGACTGCAGACAGTGAAGCAGGTGCGCTCCAAAGGCCCTCAAAGCACCAATGCTGCAGGCAACATTTCTGTCACAACATGACTTCTGCTCTGTCTTGGGATGCTGTGTAAAGTCGAGCTTTGTGCCGAGCAGGTGCGGATACTCTACAGGGGCCAAAGGTATCATATGATGCATCATGTCTGCCCGGGCTTACGAAAAAGCCAACAGCACCGAAGTCCCCCAGCACAACGACCAGCTGGCAGGACAAGCCAGAACATATCTTAGCTTCGTTGGAGAAGCAAGGCCTGTTGAGTTTGGAGGAATACAAGATTGTCTCAGCAATCCTGCAGCAAGACAGATGGTCGAGGCCGCCCGCATGAGTAAGCAACGATAACTTGACCAGAAGAAGGTACAAGGTCACGGTATCGAGGTATCAAGGTATCCCAAGAGTCGCACACAAGTTCATCACTTCTAGTGGACCTTCTCATGACAGAGTGTCTGTGCTGTTGGCAAACGCTGGTAATTTCCTGTGCTTTTTGGGAGAGAATAATATGCAGATCGGAAATCAGTCGTGGACGCAGAGCAATACTTTTCAACATGCAACTAAGTTAGACACAGAGCTAACAAGCTTCCACACAGGCTGCACTCGGGCAAACCAATTCAAAATAATTGATTCACCTTCCTGAGACCAATCTTAGCCCCAAACCTAGACAATTTACACCCTATGTCCTAATTAAAACTGCCGAGGGCCAAAATTGAGCTCGCGGTAGCGCTTTCGCTACCAGCTTGCGCACCCTGGAAAAATGGTGCATGTCACAAGCGACGAAGTACAGGAGTGATAAAATAATACAGACAAGGTGCTCAGGCATGCATTCACGTCCAACCCGCCTTTCAAAAAACAGCAATACTGACCTAACTAAACCCGCAAAACTGTACAGCAGCCCTAATACCCCTCAGAATGCCGAGGTACACCTGAGTGGTCGTCATCACTGGAGATTGGATCCTAGGGCCTGAGAATCTGCCATCACAGGCAAGACATGACACGACGCCCACAGCTGCATCGCGCTGTTGTGCTCAGGAGGTCAGTGGGGTAGTGGCGGTCCAGCCGGCGCCCTCCAGATAGTGGTCGTAGGGGTCCTGGTGGGAGAGGCCGATGGGGGAGCGCAGGATGTGGTCGGGGATGTTGAAGGCGTCGACCAGGGGCACGGCCTGCGCTCGAATCTCCGCGCGCAGCCGCTCCAGCAGCCGGCCGATCGCCTTCACCTTCTCCGCCGCCACGTAGTCGTCGTTGCGGAACATCACGTCCGCCTGGATGCGCTGCAGCGCAAACACCTCCGCCATCACCTGCACACACCATCTCACGCGTGCACCTCAGCATTCCATGCAGCAGTGACTGTAATACAGTGATTATATTCACTGTCAGCACATGCGAGCCTTCTGCTTGCTGCTTTGGCTTCTGTCAGCCCCGAAGAAAACACTCATGCCAAGTCGGCCTCGATCTGACACAACACTTCCTTGGCACTCATGCTGGAATTGTTCCAGGTCGGGAATGACAAGAAATTGTTGTTCATTTCCTCCACAAGTAGAAGATGCATGCAACAGAACACCATCGCTGTTGCACATCCTTCCTACCTTCAGGCTCTTCTTGCAGTCAGCGTCAGGGCAGTTGTTGACCCCGTCGAGGAAGCGCTCAAACATGACTGACTCGATGTGGGCCCGGGCGAGGGTCAGGATGTGGCTCAGGCACTTGTTCCAGGCTTGGAATTGGCCCATGCGCCGAGTGTGCTTGCTCAAGCGCTGCGCAAGCGTGAACAGCAGCTTGCCCGTCCGGTACCTGTCAGATCAGACGAGGAAATTTTGTTATGTGACAACAGTGGCTGTGCTCGCATGCATTCATTCCTGGGCCAACCATGCCCTTGTCACGGCTAAAATACAAGTACCAACAGGCAGGAAGAGCTTCAGTCAGGTCTGTGGCAGGAGACAAAATACCTCAGTGCTCGGACGAGGAAGGCCGGGTCTCGCAGGTGGCGAACGGAGGTCTCATGGCTGACCAGAGGGTTGGGCGGCAGGCTCTCTGCTGCCCACTGGCGCAGGTAGCGGTACGTGGCAGTCACAGGGGCAACCGCAAAGCGCTCCTTGTACTTCTTGAGCAGCAGCCCAGCCACCTGCCAGTAGTGCAGATTGCGCTCAATATTCTTCCTCAGGGGGTACTAGATCATCTGAGTACCAATTGCACGCAAGCTGGCAAGCTCTGGGAATCAGGCAGACCTGCTGCAGCAGGACTGTGTTGTCGCCCTCAAAGGTCTGGAAGATGTCATGATCGGAGCGCCACATGCCGAAGCGATTGACCGCGGCATACCCATGCCCGCCGCAGCACTCGCGGCACACAGACAGAGCTGTCGCGGTGTAGTTGGTCACGTACGCCTTCAAGCCTGCGCAATCAAAGACACTCCTCATCAAGAATGTCATGTGAACAATGAGATCAAGGCATGCAAGGCAATTTGCAATGGACAAAATCATGGGGCCATGCTCACCCGCAGAGAGTGCATGCACATCGGCAATGACATCCTCCTCCTTGGTGCGCTTTGCCTCGGCATACTGGTCGACCAGGTAGCGAGAGGTGAAGTGGATGGCGTAAGCACTGGCCAGCATGGGCATCAGCTTCTCCTGCTGACTGCTGTAGTCCAGCACGGCAATCTCTGGGGCGTTTGCAGGCCCAAACTGCTGGCGGGTTGCACCATAGCGCACAGCGACTGTGAGCGACGCCTGCAAGAACAACCATGAAAGCCCTGATCAGGACCGCACTCCCAATCTATGACTCCAGATTGGCAATAGTAGCTGCTAAAAAATCAGAGACCCAAGACCCATCATAGATAGACAGTCAGGACTTGCCTTGAGGACGCCCAGGGAACTGCAGATCAGCCCGACCCGCCCGCCAGTGAGCTCTCCAAGCGTGGCTGCAAAGCGTCGGGAGGCCGAGTAGGGCGAGCGGTACTGCCCAGACCGATCCACGGACGCAAACCTGTCCAGCAGATTTTCCCGGGGCACACGCACCCCCAAAAACCTGATTGAGCCGTTGTCCACGCCGTTGAGGCCCACCTGGAATGGCAGCCCGCACTCAATGACTGCATATTACCATAAGACAAAGAGCACACAACACAAGCAAGACACAGGAGCTTCTGGCATCTTGCTAGTGCCTAGAATCAAACAGAGGGTTCCCTCACCTTGTAGCCGCAGTCCTTGATCTCCACACCCTGCAGGACCGTTCCGGCCTCATCCCTGAGGGGCACCACAATGGCATGGACGCCGTGGTCCACCAGAGTGCCACTTCCATCCGGTGATGGCACCTTGAGGCGGGCAAATACCGTGGCTGCCCTGCCATCCTCTGCAGCATTCCCAATCCACCTGCAATGCCCAGGGCTTCAGCTCGCATCTGTGCTGGTCAGGCTTGTGAGAAGAGGGAACAGCGCAGCCTGTCCAATATTAGCGCAGCGCACCACTTGAGAGCGCCATCATCCGGCGTGCTGATGATCCACTCGTCAGTAGCAATGTCAAGCACAGCTTCCGTCTGCAGCGCAGCCACGTTGCTGCCGTGATACAGCTCGGTCATGGCAAAGCATCCTGCGGGCAATATGTAATTTAGTGATTTGAGTGCTATGAGGGCAGTCTATGGCAGGCCAAGCCTACTGGCACAACAGCAAGCAGAACCCACCAGGAAGGCGGAACTTGTCGATGTCCTCAAAGTACGCCTTCTTGTGCTTCTCTGTCCCCAGATTGAGTATGCTGCCACCCCATAAGTTGTATTGGACGCCCATCTTGACGGTCTGCATCACATGAACGTAGAGCTCAGTACGGCAATCAGGGTCTGCACAGAACTATGTAACTTACTGAACAAGAGGAAACAGTAAGGGCCTCGAAGCTCACCAGAGAGAGATCCACAACGGCGAGCAACTCTCCGAGATAAAAGTACTTCTTGATGTCATGCAGGTAGAAGCGGAGAGGACTGTATCCGGCCTTCAGCAGCAGCTTGAGCTGTTGTCTGGCAAGCTCTCTGTGCTCCTCTGCAGGAGATACAAGCCAAGTTAGATATATTCGTGTCAAACACAAAGATAGCTTAAATTGATCTCAAAATAAGGCGAACGCTTGACTAAGGGACAAGGCCCAACCTTTGGACAAGCCCTCAAGGGTGGCAGGGAGAAGGTTTGGCCTATGCCGGAAGGTCTCGTAGACGTCCTCCTTCACGCTGCTGAGTTCATCCAGATAGCTTTCCATGACGGTCGTGTCAAAGCGTGGCAGCGAGACACCCCTTGCAGCCGTGGGTGAAAGGGCAATCCCATTGTGACCGTCTGTGTCTCCGAGCGTCAAGTGCTTCAAAAGAACGCCCAGGCGCTGCAAAGGACCAGCATCGGCCATTTTCACATCCAGGACTGCGTTGTTCTTGCAAAGTGCTTGGGATTCACCTTCCCTTGTCCCATAAAACACGTGGTCATCCACGTCGACGTCTCCATCCACGTCGGCAATTTTTTTAGGGTTTCTGCCGCATCATGCCAAGTTAGGATAAAACAGGGTAAAACGAGAGAGGGATAAACCCTTTGGGGGATGCATGCAGAGGGTATCCCTTTTCTCGGGGAATGAAAGTATTCAAAAGAGGTCCCCAAATGATCTCCGAATGGCAAGTCGCAGGATGTTCCAATAGTTTCATCAATCAGGACCTGAATATCACCCAGTCCTTTTCACCTCACATTCTGAGCCAGTGTGCTCACAAAAGGCTGTGTACTCAAAGGTGCCGTGTGTCGGCCGTGCTGCATACGAGTGTACGACACCTTTAATTCCTGACAAGTGGCATTCGGGAAACTTTCTCATGAGCTGATCGCTGCATTGAACGTTGATGTGCGTCGATCGAGGGGAGGCGTGACAACCCGCCAGGTTGGGCTCCACACGCAGTGCTCTGTGGCTTCCCGCTTGACACAGGGCACCTCCTAGAAATCCGTCGTACATTTAGTATCATCATGTCACCTCTGTGCTTTGTGTCCTCCTTCTGCGTTGCTAACGGTGCCCCTGTTGTCAGCGATAGAGATCCAAACTTTATTGGATTGTCCAAGCTTGGACATGTGACCTAGGTGATCAAGAGCCTGTGCAGCCAAGTCACAGGCTTCCAAGGCACCAGCAGCGATCTTGGATGTCCTGAAGGTGTTTCTGGTGCAGGTGTTATGTTTCGGCGGGCACCCTCTGACAGGCAGCCGGAATGCCAATTTTCACTGCCTGCGATGCCTGGCCCTTTCTACAGTTATGACAGGTCTCCTCCGGGATTGCAAGAGTCAAATGCCGCGAGGACTGGAAGCATGTTCGATTCTGCCAGTGAATTTGGTGTGTTCACGCCTGTTCCACTTTGTGACAAGCTTGTGAGACATGCTTCACCTTGTGCTTGTGCCAATGTGTGAGCCAGTGCCCAACTCCTACCATAGGTTGTGAGGGCACTTCAAGTAATGCGTTTTGTGTGTTGATGAATACTTCAGAAGTCTACCTGTCCGGAAATATGGAGCGCCTGAGGCTCAATCCCGGGGCAAAGGAGTTTGTTCCTCCTGGCAACGGCTTCCAGGTGTCCTGGCAGAGCTATTCTTTCCAGAAACAGGTGACAGGAGGGCACGTGCACTGTTCAAAAAGTATATGAGCCTTTACGGGAGAAGCTGCAGTAGCCGGAAACATATGCTTGACATCACAGAGCTGACTTGCATGAAGTAGGAAACTTGCACCTTGCATTCCTTGATGGACAGCAGGTTGGAGTCTTTGCTGAAAACATCCTTAGAATTGTGCATGGCAATGTCCAGGATGTGTCTGCTCCTGGCAGCCTACACACCTTTCAGCGCCAGTCACGGCCCAGGAGGAAGGCTGCGCTGCAAAAGCAGTTTGGGGGCAATGTGCGGCGCACCATCTATATCTGCGACGTCGATCAGCAGGCATGTATGGCTCTCCTTGTGCCTCTGCTTCTTCATTGTGTAGCTTCACAGGTGACAAGGACGGCTCTGTAGGTACCATCTTTTGTTGCCCAGGTCACAGAGGCAGCACTGGCTGATGTGTTCAAGCACTCTGGGAAGATCGTGGACTGCCGCGTCTGCGGGGACCCAAACTCTGCCATGCGCTTTGCCTTCATTGAGTTTGCAGATGAAGAGGCTATTCAGCGGGTGAGTTACAATGATTCCATGTGGTGCACAGTGCTGTTTCATGTTTCTCATATTACCTGATGCAGCATAGCAAAGTCTACCCTCCTTCTTGCAGGCCATCAAGCTCAATGGCACCATGCTGGGCAAGTTTCCGATCCGAGTGATGCCCTCCAAAACTGCCATTGTCCCTGTCAACAACAGCTTCCTGCCGCGCACACAAGAGGAGCTTGAACGCTGCGCCCGTACTGTGTACATTGCCAACATTGACAAGAAGGTGGACCGGGAAGAAGTGAGGGTGTTCTTCCAGACGTTGTGTGGTGAGTTGCACTATAGCATCTTCCTCTGCCTGTGCGTCTCAAACTCCTCTACATCAATAGGACATTCCTGAAACAACTGTGTGCAAATTTTTCGGGCTATCTGCCACAGCAGCATTGGTCATTTTGCATTGATGCCTCCTTGTCAGCTGACATGGCACGTGTTGTTTGCAGGTCCTGTCACCAAGATCCGTCTGCTATCTGACTACAATCACGTCAGCAGCATTGCTTTTGTGGAGTTTGCAGATTTCAAGAGTGCACGGAAAGCCCTGGACTGCAGTGGAGCACTCCTGGGCTCACTGCCAATCAGGGTAGGGAAACAAAGTCAAACACTTCTTGACCATCCGGCGCTCACATGCAACCTACTGTGATCAGACACCTTGCTGAATGCAGCTTACCCTCTTGCTGCCATATGCAGGTGACACCCTCGAAAGCTCCTGTGCGAGACGAGTACTGAGGCACTGATAAGCTGCTGGCCTCCTGTGCAGCTGGCTACTCAATAATCTCTTCTATATTTGAATTGATTTGATAAAGAGATTGGAATGTATGAAGTCGAAACTCAAGAGCTAAGCATTAAGTTGGAACAATGTGGAACTCTTCATTTTTGGGGCAGATAGGGAGTCACTGCACGGGCTGCTGGACACAGATCTATTCAAGGCGCAGTCATCTTCATGGCTACTGCGTCTGAGGCTCACTCTTGTCCTAATCTTTGTTGCATTGCAAAGTGACGGCCATGTTCCTGACCTAGGTAGCGCAAATGGCCTGCTGAATGCCAATGCTTGGTACAGCTGTGATGTGCCTTTGAATATGCTCGGAGGGGTTCTATTTTAGGTGATGTTCCGCATATTTTTTCCATGAGGTCTGACATCGATTGTGGATGCCCCATGTATACAGTAGAGGTGACAAAACAAGTAGAGGCAAACAAATATGGTACAACACAAAATGTATTGTTTGATTCAGGAAGTGTTCTTTGAAGACCTGTATGTGCTTTCCCGCTTGTGGGGATTTTGATGATCCACTGACTAGTGAGTCAGTGGCACTTGAATGCTACTTGCGGTGTCAGAGGCCACAGCCCCAGCCTGAGGCTTCACAAGTGACTCCCTACATGTTGTACCCACTGGCTCATGAGCCTGATCAGTGAAGTGGTTTTGGAACTGCGCAGCATGTCATTCATCCTGTAAGTCCGGACTGTAAAAGGACCATTTGTGTTTGTGGAGTCATGTCTGGGGACTTTGCTGGTTGTTCTTTGGGGATGCCGGACTTCACCGTTAAGTGGTGACCATGTTGGTGTTAAATTTTATCACTCGGAGTCTGCCTCGAAGGTCGACGCATCTGCACTCAAGATCCGACGTGATGTACATATAAAGATCACACCCTTCACTGGAATGCTTGTATGAAACCATCGTTTTCCTGACGCCAATGCCCAAATTAAGTCACTGCTCATCCTACACATGACGATGTAAATCTGATTCCATGTGTCAGCCAGCTGTTTCAAATGCAGGATCCCAGTACAATACGGCCACGCAATATGGCAGGTAAGCGCTGACATTTGAGCCTCAACTCACCATGCTTGCCCCACTCAGTGACTCTATCAAACGCACATCTTGACACAATTTGCCATGTTTTTAATGATGATTTGGGTTCAATGCAACCTGTGCTCAAGCGATTCCTCAGATCCTCAAATTGCTGGCGCTTGTTTGTTACCCTCTCCGTGCATCTCAATGGAGCGAACCTTGGTGCGTAATGGCTCTCTCACTCTGCGCTCGCTTTCAAAGTGAAAGCAGTGCTCCATAAGCTCACACAACTCAATATATGCTGGTAACATTCAGCCACAATTGCACATCATGGCTGCACGCCTGTCATGCCCTTGGTGGCCTCCACAACCTCATCCAGAGTAATGCTTGTATCTTCTCCACGGAAACTGTTGTCCTCGGTCAGGAACAGCATGCAATGACACTCCTGCAGCAGGTAGAGCATTTGTTGAGCAAAAGACACATCAAAAAAGGTATGTACATAATGGAGATATTTAGTCCGCCCAATCTAGAGGAGCACCCGAGAAAATGGGGCCAAAGAGATATGGCCTGCCCAAATCCAAATCGAGCTGCAAAATGAGGAACTGGGGAGCTCAAAACAACAGCGAATTCACAGATAATTACAGTAGAGCCTAGGGACATTTTAAGCAAGCGCTTACGTGCGGACCACTGTAATTCCTCGTGATAATGGAGACCCCAAGATAATGGAGCCCCCAAACCACCTCCTTCAGTGCAAGGTCCTAACAGATCTATCAAAGTGTGATCGCACGATCGTTGTGACATACCTTGCGCTCACGCATGGGTACGCATGGGCAATTCCAGAAGCCTTGCTCTGCTTCCAGTTTCTTGTCGTCATAGTGTCTGCAAGGGCACAAGGGTGCGCCAAGTTCGTCCTTGTGCTCTGCAAGCCCCTGCAAATGCCACTCACAGTCATGAGCTGACAACTAGGACGTCAAGTGATGACAGCAGGTTCCACAGTACTGCTGAGCAGAAGCAACTGTGTTGCCTCACACCTTGATAACCACGGCGGTGACAGACTTGTCGACGCAGAAATACGTTCCTGTCCTGCAAGAAGAAAGCATGACGATATGACGACTTTAACACAGGATTTGGACAGCGAAAGATACCGCTAAGCTAGGGAGGAGCTAGGTACAGCTATGCGGATTGATAATATCTCACCTTCTGGCGTATTGCTCTGAAAATTTCCTCATAGTCTCCAGGGTCTTCATGTCAGGCTCTGCAGCAAATGCATGCTTCATGCCAGTCATAGGATAATCAAAATCGAAGCTGTTGGATCATATTTGCAGTATAAACGGACAGTCCTCCGAACAACCTAGCTAAAGAGAGGCAGAGTGATAAGGCATTCTCTGTTCTGCAATGAGTAGATCTTGGAAGAACCTGCAGAAGCCCTGGTCAAAATGATCTGTCTGTTTTTGCTTTTCAGATGCTGCCTGCTGGCTGGAAGAACTGTCCCTGATCGGTTCTGAAGGCCACTGAGCAAGCACACATTACTGCAAGAACATACTGAGCCGATCATTGTTGGCAATGGCAATCTCAACTCTGCTGATCCAGAGAAGTTCAATCTTGATTCGAACTTATCAACATGAGCTGTGAGATGATGGTTGCGCGAAACACTGGACCTCCAAGGACAAACAAGACGCACGTGGAAGGATTTGATGAGGGAACGGCGTTGGCCGGTGACTCTATGTAAGATTTGGGAAAGTTGATGCATGCACACAGTATCTCTCACTTGAAGTTCAAGTCCGTCATTGATTCAGATAAGGGCGGCGGCTGCCCTGCCTTGAAGCGCGCAACCATCGTTATCTATTCATGACAGGGAGCGGCGCCGGCATGATGACTCACCATGACGTCATCATGCCGGTCGACCGGTGTCAGATGAGCTGTGGGTGGAATGCTGATTAGAGTGTGCCACGCAAGAACACGTCCAGCAGTTACATCAAGGGATATTAGTGCACCCTGATCGCACTGTCACACATTGAGAGTACCAGCTATTGAGACTGGGCAGTGCACGTGCACTGGCATGCTTGCAGCGGATCCGCGCATGCGCAGAGTTGCTCAGAGATAGTGCGGATTGAGATCTGCGCACATATATTCTACCCCGGCAAAGTTGCAACAAGACAGTGTCGCAGCATCTGTCAAGCATAACAACCAACTGGCGTCCAAGATTGCTTCACCCTTGATCAAATTTTCATGACATTTTTGTCATCAAGGCTTTTAGCGATGACTCGTCAAATGGCCGTCGTCAATCAGCAGCACTGCGGCAGTCAATTTTTGCGGCACGATCATGCAGCCTGATCAGCTGACCTGGATTTTACCGCTAGTACTTGATGCCTGATGCCGGGCAAGCTTTGCGGGCTGGCCGGGCACAGCCTGAAGCCCAGAAGATTGGTCCCCTGTTCGCACAAGCGCATGCAGGGCGCTGTGCTGCAGCCACGGTCTCCATTCTTTGTGCTCTGAAGAGCTCTTGACAGGTGAGATCTGCACCATGCGCACATCGTGGAGACCCACAACGCCTGTCCAGGACTCTCTAAATGTCCCAAGGTCCTTCTTGGCAAAAAGGTCCCGTACGGTGGCATCCACCTCATTCTCATAGCCTGCGCAGCACTATTAACAGTGAGATGAAGCAATGCGGAGTCCAGGACAGAGAAATTGACTGGTCAGCTGAAACAGATCCAGCCCTTACCAAGATCCTGCCATTGGACAGTGACGTTGGAGAGCGGGTACTGAGTTCCAGATGTGTGGCGGTTGAAGAGCACCACTGCTCGACTGCCGTCCTCCAGAGGGCCGGCATACACCTGACGAGCATTGCTAGAAGCCTCAACAAGTGTTTCCACACGACAAATAATCGAGGGTCTGGACTGCATGCAGCATGGCCCAAGCATGTCTCATGGGGGACCACAGCAGCTTGCCTCAGTTGGGCCGCGCTTCCAGACTAGGTCCCCAGCAACCCCTAGTTTGTCCTGGTTCACTGCAATGACCTCCTCGGCTGTCAGGATCTCCAACGCTGTTTTACTGAGTCTGCGCAGGTCTGTCCCCACCATGAGGGGCGATTTGAGGACAGCCCATAACGCAAAATTTGCCCTTTGTTCCTGCACAGGGCGCATGACAAAATCAGCACTGGGCGCTTGACTTCTTTCCACCCAAAACCAGATCAGGGACTGATTCGGGCCAGCCAAAGAAGCTCACCTGCTCCGTCAAGCCTGGATTGCCCACCTGGACGGGCAAATGGCACAATCAGGCAAAGGAACTAATGCAGCTAATACAAAGGACTCACACAGTAGTATGATGGGTGTATCATGCAGGGCGATCGCACCTCCAGCATGTCCGGGTCATTCCATGCCCCCTACGGAAAATTTAGATACAGTTGTCAGAATTGTTGATGGCTCCAAGGTGTGACATGCGGTGCGTGCACAACAAAGGGGCCTGTGCATGGCGTTTAATTTCATTTGACATTAATAGAGATGGGTGGGCGCACAGGTTTGGCGTATTTGGACAAGCCAATGGTATTGTCAAGACACCGAAGCATGCTCTCCCAGTTTGGGCTGATGTCGCCTGTCGTCCTCCAGGAATTAGCAATCTGCAGCAATTGCCACCTTCATTTATCATTCTCCAGCTTGCTGAATCTGCCGATATGAGCAAATCTTTACAGCAGCTGTACCTTGGGCGCCCAAAGCCACGGATCACCAACCCCCCAATCACACATGGAGTATAGTATTGGTCGCCCTGTGCCATTGAGAGCTGTATGCATAGCGGTATAGCGATCTATGACCCAGTCAGATGCTGGCGCCCAGCAATTGTCATACTTCAAGAAATCCACGCCCCAATCCGCAAATGATTCAGCATCTTCCTTCTCATGGTAGCGACTGCCTGCATGGTACAAGAGAAACAGCAATCACGGAAAATGCAAACACCAGAATGCAACTGCTTGAATCTGCACTTCTATTTTTTGCAGAAGTGTTTGGCCTTTCAGATGCTCTCACCGGGGTACCCAAGGCATGTGTGCGACCCAGCATCGCTGTACATTCCAAATTTGAGGCCCTGCGTCATAGGGTTTACACAGTGATTATCCAAAAGAGTAGTCTTGGCCTGCAGTGCATGCCTTGCAGACAATGAGTCTGATACATACCTTTGAGTGAACATAGTCGGCCATAATTTTCATTCCTGAGGGAAAGCGGTCACTATTGGCATGTAGTCTGCCTTGATCATCGCGCTGGAGGTTGGACCAAGCATCTGAAAGTAAGCGGGTCAGAACAATCAACGGCCAAAGGCAGGCCCAACAGTTTATCAAGACTAAACCTTTTGTCATGTGATGTAGAGGAAGTCAGGCTGACTGCACACCGTCTATGACAAGGTAGTGGTAACCAGCTTTTTTCAGTCCAGAGCTGACCATCAAGTCTGCTGTTGCTCGAATGAGGTCCTCATCAACTGCACAAGAGCGAACTTGTTTATTCTGGTGTATTCCGTTGAGACAGCCCATTGCACCGCGGGCGACACCGTGATGCATTCTTAAGGGTTTGTTGCCATTGTTCTTCGTATCATTTCAATTGGAAATTGCAGCAATGTTCCAGATCCGTGCTGAGATTGAATGTGATCAAGAGCAGTTTTACACTGATCGAATGCTTACTGTCTCCTCCGTAAGCATTCCAAGTGTTATAGCCAAGAGCCGGCGATCTAGCCAGCCCATTGTCGAGGCAGCTCGCCTGCAGGACCGACGCAAGCAGTAGTGCACAGAAAGTGGTGGAGATCATCCTTCGTCTCTTTCTTCAAATTTTCAAAGTATACAGCTTCTTAGGATTTTTCAAAAGCATTTCAGCTTGTGACAAATGATTCACGGTTCATGAATCTCTGAGAGTTTCTTCCCTGAGCCAGGGAGCTGTTTGGTGACGTCAGCACCTTTTTAGGCATGCAAAGAGGGTTCGATGATGCTGTCCTTGTGGTGTCTCATTGTCGGTTTTGCAATTGGCTATGCTTCGCGGTCTACTGGAAAGCATCTTGCTCTTTGCAGAAAGTAGTGCTCCTGTCCCTCAGCTAGATTATCAATTGATCTGCAAACGGCAGCCTGAGGGCCTACTAGGTAGACCCACTGGGTCGCTTCTTGGCAACTTGCTTGAAGCCGCTTCTGACCCGGGGTCGCAAACATGCTGTGCCCAACAGCATTTTTGTGAACTTCATTCATTAAATGGTTCTGTATGCATGCCATCCATGCCACTCCATCCGTTTCACAGCACTGCAGGCCATGGCCCGTCAACTTGGTTGTGCCACACAATCCATCACTGGCAGTCGAAGCTCAAAATTGCAAATGCCATTACAGCAGTTACCAGTATCGTGGGGGTCAGGTGAAAGTACACTGCAACTCCATTTCTATGCCAGAGCGCCAAGGTCAATTTCAACACCGTCCGTGAATTCTTCAAATGAGCAGCTTCTCAATTGAAAGCTTCAGCGTCTGAATCTGACCCTTCAGCTGGCTCCCTTCGTTGGTGGTGACAGAGCATGAGATCACCTGCATAACAAAAAGGCTGAGTACTGTTCAGCACTTCCATCCGCCCAGATGCTGTTAAGTTGAGCGTGCTCAACATGGATTCAAGGTGCTACAGTTGTTGTCATACCGGCCTTGCGACGCCACAGGCGCGCCCCAGAGCAGCCTTGGATGGGACAAAAACGTATGGCACGTTCTGCAAGAGAAGAGAATGTCAGGGAATCTCCATGATTAGAGTAATGATAATCGACAGGAATGCATGGGGTTTTCCCAAAAACACTGGAGTGCACACAACCACTTTACCTTGTCCTCAGCAAGCAGCGGAAGATGCAGAAGGATCTCCAGGGGCTCTGCAAGTTTCAAATGGTTCTCAGCACCAGGCCATGTAAATTGACTCCGACCCCCGAACACAAGAAATAATCAGGTGCATAAAAGCACAATGGCTGTGCAGAAATATTGCGCTTACCTGCGTCAGCTGCCAGGACAACAAACTCTGAGATCCCACGGTTCAGAGTCTTTGTAGCTGCATTTACCCAGCACCCAGAGCTTTAGATCCTTAACAATGTGCAACATTCATGTATGAATTAGCTTCATGACTTACTGGCAGCACGCAGGCTGATACAAAAACACCCCACACCTTCATTTGCACCCTTCCGCAGTTGTTTGTAGTTGGCTGCCTGCTGTACTATGTCCAGAATTGTTGTCGTCAACTGCATAGTGACAAACGATGTTAAAATTCACACAAGACTATGCGATGGAGTAGGCGTCAAAGCATGAAGAATGAAAAACAACTTACCTGGGCATCAGCCAAAGGGTAGGCCTTCGGGTTCACTGCCTCACCGGACATGGCTCACTGGCTCCCCCGTTGATAGAAGAAATAATCAAAGGATGAAGACGATTTCTGTTGGTGTTTGGGCGAGCAGAATGAGCGGAGCCGTCAAGCTGGCCACAAACCCTACCAACACCCTCTAGATCTTTGCCCTAGCTAGCACATTCGGACTATTTCTCGGACTTGCAAATTTACTCAATTGGACCCTGAGGCAACGGCTTGACCTCTAGGTGGGGCAATCAACTACATGACATTCAAGCCGGTATGCCTTAGATAGTCGATCGCTGTTGGCGATGGGAGCAGATCAAAACAAAATCCTTTTCAGAAAACCAGTGCAATAAATGGTTGAGTAGAAAAGGATGCACGCTTTGGCGTTTAGGGTGATGAGGCTCTGCAGGCCGGACATACCTGCGGAGTTCCCAAAAGGTCTTGGTCTCAGACAAGACTTTCTGCCTGATGATCTGGCCTTGGAATCGATTTCAGGAGAGGAGGTGCGAGGATCAGCAGATTTTTTCTCTTGGCAGCTTCGCAAGGGTCGTGCATTCCCAGCGAACCATCTCAAATTGTACCTGTTGACAGGACTTGACAGGACCATTTGCACATCGAGCGAACATTGAAAACCCGATCGATGCTCTTGGCATCGATGGTGTCCTTGAGCTGCCGCAGAATTTCGGCACTATTCATCTGGGTGAAGTAAGGAACCCTCCACTGTTGGTCATAGAAGCCAGGACTTGTCTGGCTGTGTCTGTCTGACTTTCCCTATGTGCAGGCGTTCAGCAGCTATATCTCGGTGGGCAATTACTCGAACGCCACCGTGGAAGAAGTTGTCATCAAGGTCCGGATGCCGCCCTTTCCACTGCTTCACTGCTGAATCGTTCCTCACATCGCGGATGCTCCAAACTCCCCAAGATCACCAGGTGACAGAGGAATCGTACGCAGGCTGAATTGCAGAGCGCCCGACAGAAGATAACACTGTATGAAACGGCAACGCCCCTGCCAAAGCTTGATCCTGGAGAGCGTCACGACTTCCTGATAAAGCATGACATCAAGGAGATCTCTGCTTACACCCTTATCTGCAGCACATCCTACATTGATAAAGGCGAGACAGCGTATCAGCCACAGTACTTCAAGTTCGTGGCCCAGAACCCACTGTCAGTCCGCACCAAGATAAGGTCATTGACACGGCAGACTTTCCTGGAGGCCTGCGTGGAGAACTTGACTAGCAGACCCCTAGTTCTGGCATATATCCGCCTGGATGCAGCTCCAAGTGTTGTGGCAGTCCCTGCAAGCAGTGCTTGGAGCGATGGGGAGCCATCAAAGGATGCGGAGAGCAGCTCGCTGGGAAGCTACGCAGATTCCTTGCAGGTGCGTTAGCAAGGCACAGGTATCAGTTGATCAGTGATGTGCATCATCACAACTGTTCAACTGTGGTGTGGACCCAATAAGTGCATGCTCTGCAATGTTGTAACTGCATTGCTTCATATGGTGAGATGCTTGAGAAGCTTTTGTGATGCACATCCTTCCAGATAGTGGACGCCGGGGGGTCCAGCAACTTCCTGTATGCGTTGCATTCCTCCAAGGCATCGCCAGCAGAGGCTGGCAGTGCGCTCACTGGCGCTTTGGGCAAAATGGAGATTCGGTGGCGTGGCAATTTGGGCAAATTGGGGCGGCTGCAGACTCAGCAGATCATGGCAAACGCTGTCAACTCCAAGGATGTCGAGCTGCTTCTGACATCCCTGCCACAAGTGCGTGGTGGACTCTGCTTTGGAGATCCACTTCACTGCCCCAATATATTCTCGTGCCTCAGATCTAAGGCCATGCTTGGCTACGCAGGCAGTGCACCTTGAAATACCGTTTGCTGCGAAAGTTACTGTCAGGAGTAATGTGGACCGCACTCTCGAAAACCTTGCTCTCCGCGTCCCTGAGCAGCCAGCAGAAGGCGGGCTCGTCGTTGAGGTGAGCACAGACACATATAAGGTGGTATATCAGCCTGTTTGTTGTTGCGACTCGCCTGGAACTGCTACATGCACACACTTGGCGCTAAACAGTTTTCTGTCCTCTGCTCTGCAGGACCTGAGCTCTACAGTTGTATCGAGATTAGATGCGTACGGCAGCAGCTCTGTGGTGTGCACACTACTGCCCATGAAAGAAGGTCTTCAGAAGCTGCAAGCTGTTGAGCTGATCAGTCAGCAGGATGGCAGGATTCTGGATGTGATGGATATCGATTGCTTTGTGAACCGATAGCAACAATGCTGCTGCTGCAGCACTTTGAAATAATTTGTACAATACAAAGGAATAGAAACAGACCATTTGTACAACTTGGCTTGTGCACATGTACTGTCTGGAGGGCACATCAGTGCATGAGTAGAATGGAGATCTATGGGCAATACCTGCAAGCATGCAGTTTCCTACGTGTGACAAGACCCCTTGTGTGCTCATGCATTTGTTTCGGGTGTGCATGCACGCACTGTGGCACCAAAATTGTAAGACAGATCTCAGATTGGAAGCTATCACTTGATCAGAAAGGACATGTACATGTTGCCCTCCAGATTACAGTGACACATGGAATTGGTAAGTAGCATGCAGCGGTACATAATTACACTAGCAACACATCAGGTCAGCAGCCTTGCCATAGGAAACAGCAGCCACCAAATTATTCTTGCATACAACATGTTCTCAGATATACTGCAGTCAAAAATCTGACAGAAGATGTCAGAATCATTATCATCATGAGCTCACATCCCCAACAAGTGTCTGCGAGGACACAAGATGTTTCCCATCCCGTCTGATTGCTGCTGCGCGAGATTAAAAGCATGCGTTGGCTGAAAAGCAAACAGTACCTCAAAAATGCGCTCATGACTGTTGAATAAGATGAGCTATGGTACATTGCAGCCAGAGATGGCTGCGGTGTAATGCCTGCAAGAAGCTAATGTACGCCGCCTCTATGCGGCCTCAACAGTGTTTGCAATTCAGCTGACGAACACAGGAACATGCTGTCCCTTTCCATCGTCTTGACACTCTATTTTGTACAAAGGACTGCAGAGAGGCAGTGGCCCAGTTGAGAACTGCACTCGCCAGGCTGAAGATGATGCAAACGCGCCAGTCTTGCACTATAAGTACACTGCCGTAATCAATATTCTGACCGCCATGCACCCGCCTCACAGACTGCCCTCTTGAAGTCCACTGCTAGTCTTCCCTTGGCTCCAAAGCAGCCCGCCTCGCCGCTGCCACGAACAGGGCAATGACCTTGCTTTCATCCACAGTCTGCAATCCACAGTCCTCATTCAGCACCACCAGTCAAAGATGCCCCTGTGACATATTACTCTTGCCAAAAAATCCACACCTTCTGCTATGACGGAAACCGCTGGACATACCTGTGCCATGAAGTGTCGGCCCACAGCCATGACGAGCTGGTCCTTGCTGCTGTTGGGCCCCACATCAGGCAGCTTGTAGAACCTCCGATACCTCTTCAGCGCTGCAGTCTCCAGATTGTGGAAATTGATCCTCTGCACATCAGTCACACAGGCCTCTCGCATGACAGCAGATTTCTGAGGTGCTCAATTGACACAGCAGCATTACATGAATGCCAGGAACGCCATGTAGGATCACCACAACAATGGCCACCTACCGGCTGGCTGCCATGCCGCACAGATATCCGCCGCTGATGAGGCAGTTCTGCACCACAAAACATCAACACGTCAACACTCCCAATACAGCCACACTTGTGGCAGAGGAATCACTGTGTTCTGACCAACGCAACCCTCAGGAAGGTCCTGCCAAGACACTCCTTGGCTGCAAAGGTGGCACCTGGAGAGGGAGCCAGCGGCCTGGGTGGTCTCCTTGCCCGCATCCGTGGAAGCGCCTCTGCACACCATGCACAGCAGTGTCAGTGGCTGGACAAAGAGCTGGCGCTGGGCTCATCATCATTGCCTGCAGTTCACTATTCTCTTGCCTCCTATATGGTTCTGAGACTGCTGGTGACACAATATGCTTCTCCAATTCCAAGAGTAGCACGCCCAAAGAACAGGCTGCCAATGGTCATTAGATTTCTTCCAAGCACTCCCGCTGGAGAATGTGTCTGATTGGCTCTGTGGACAGCCGGAAAGGTTTGGCCCACGTCTGGATGTTAACATCCGGTTCCGGAAGAAGCTTCCGTCAAAGGCTTGGCTTGGCTCTCAAGGCCTCGCTGATAATAGAAAGGCCACCTCATTAGCCGGAACACCGTGTCCAACTGCTTCCTTGAGAGCTCAGCTTTCTGTGGGCGCTCTGCAACGAGGCGTTTCGCCCAAAGCACCTTGCCCGAGAACATATGAGAAGATACCTGCTTGATTCGCTGCGTTCTCCTCCTCCTCCGAGAAATCCTGCAAGACATTAAAAAGATTCAGGTGGTGGGCTTAGACGTATCAGACAGGAAAGCATCGTTCGAAACCAGCGGATGCAACAACGGACCGATTCTTGGTGTCCCGTAGGTGGTTCGAGGACTGTGAGTGCATTCCTCTGCAGCCTTACTTCCTCCCCGCTGCTCAGCCGCAGCCAGTGCCATCCTCCAAGACCCACAGCTTTCCTGACGCGGCCTTTCAAGCCAACCAGCGCCTGTTTTGTGCGTTGATTCCCGGAAATGAGGACCGAAGTCCCACGGTGTAATAGCTGCAGAGCCATCGTCCCGTCATCCTCGTCATGGCTATCATCCCCACTGCTGCTGGGCATTTGACGCATTGATGGCTGCTCCTGATCGTCCATCATGTTTGTTGGGTCTCACTTTGCAGTTTGGTTGAGGTGGCACCCAGGGCCCCTCAATTGAAGCTGTAACAAGGTCCCCCCCGTTCCCGTCGCGCTTCCGCCGATGTCGGACATGTCACCATTGCCCAAGCGCAATTGCCCACGCTCCTTTGGCCTTGATGCTGCCCTGAATATCAAATCTTTGCGATTAGCGTGAGTAACTTCGCATCGGGACAAGCCGTGGTGGCTCTGAGCAATCGTACGTCCAACGTCCCGAGCTCCATCCCCATGCTGTTTTGTTGATCTGCTAGTCTTGGACGCGGTGCTACACGTGGACATGGACGTGGGAGGCTTTTTCGTGGCTGTACTTGCTGCTCTGTTCAATGGAACCTTCGGGATCTTCTCAAAGATCAAACGGGTGCAGGATGCGGAGGTGTGCCTTTCTTGGAGGACGCTGCTTCTCTTTGGCCACATCATCTGCCTGAAAGTTTAACAACAATTCCAGATTGTTTGATTGCAGGTGTCACCGCCCATCTTCAACTTCTGGACCTGTATCGGAATTATCATCTCTTCCTTGCCTTTCCTGTTCGTCCACCAGGTGACTTCTGACAGTCTGAGTCACATCACGCATTTATCATTGTCAAAAATGTGGTTCCTACTTGCCGATTAATGCTTTCATATTCCTCTGATTGCTCCTTCTCTGACACAGGCTTCACTCTTGCAGGTGTTCACGCCTCTGGGGATCCTGTCAGGCGTATTTTTTGTCATCTCGATGGCCTGCACAATATTTGCCATTCAATTTCTGGGACTGTCAACTGCTGCCGGGCTCTGGAGTGGAACAGCAGGTGTGAGCAGCTGGCTGTTTGCATTGCTCAATGCTTGATGTTTGTCATGCCCGCCTGCGGGTCAGAGAACTTGTTCAATGCACTAAAAAGGTGTGCAGAGCACCGAGGACAGCCCTATGTGCTACGCAGTTGTTGTGTCCTTCACCTTCGGAGTCAAGGTTCAGGGAGACACCATTCAAAAGCCCGGGTTGGCTGCGCCGGGCTTGATGCTTCTGATTGGCGGGATAGCCGGAATAGCCCTTAATGGCGAAGTTGTAGCTCGCAGACGCCAGAATGAAGGTACACAAAGGGAATCGCCCATAAAAGCCTTTGTGAAGGAAATCCACCGGAGAGGGCTAACTTGCCTCTGTTACCTCAAATGTTCTATTAACCGGTACGCATCATTGCTGAATCATGTCCATTATCCACAGAGACTGTAAGAGAAGGAGAGGAAGCGGGTGCAGAAGTCGAGACAGGCAGGGGTGAGGAGTCCCTGTTGAGGAGCGAGAATGCCAAGAAGAGGCGCACACGCACCTCTTTGGCCGGACTGGCCACGGCTGTGGTCGCAGGTGTCTTTGGAGGTGAGGATGGTGATACCTGGCCACGATGAGCTAGTCCTGCTTCATCGCTGTTCATAAATTGCCCTATGAGAGTACAGCCTCTACTGATGCGTTCTGTGCACAGGACTGGTGCTCGCACCGATGGATTTTGCTTCAGAGGAGGCCAAAGGCCTTGCGTACATCCCTTCCATGGGCGTTGGAGTGCTGATAGCAGCCCCTCTGCTGACGCTGGCCTTCATCGCTCTGGGTCAAGCACCCTTCCAGCTGAATGCCAGGGCTGCTGCCCTCCCAGGCATTCTCGCCGGTATTATTTGGAATGCTGGGAATGTGAGTAGCCCCACCTTATCCCTCCACCTGAAATCCATCCACTTGGTGATGCATACAACTGAACCTGGCAATGTGCAGGCTGCCTTGTTGGTTGCCCAGTCATGCAAGCCGTGTTGGTAAATTTTCATGTGTATGACCGTGCAGGCGTGCTCCATTGTGGCCACACAAAATCCAAATGTCGGCCTTTCCATAGCTTACCCCATCATGCAGGTATGCCCACTCTGTGCCAGATGTTCTTAAATGGTGGCTTGAGCGCTGACAGGCTTTGCAGCATGCATTAAATTTGCGTTTTGGCCCACTCAGGCGGGCCTGCTGTTTGCCGGTCTCTGGGGAATCATCCTTTTCAAGGAGTTGAACGGCCGAGAGCAGATTGGGTACTGGTTGTCCTCCATTGTCCTGATCGCTGGAGTCAGTATGCTGGCCTCATCCAAGTGACACTCCCTGGCTTTTCTCAAATGTGTGGAGCTTTTCTGGGAAATGATGTGTGGGCATCCAATAAGAAGGCTTTCATTCAATCTGTACACGTTACACGTAGAAGCAGGGGCACTAGAGCAATCTGCTTACTGACAGAATCAACATAATTCTTGCGCTGTTTCTTGTCGGGTCAAGATGTGCATGTTTGCAGGACCGGGTAGCTAGGATAGCCACGCTCATGCAACAGTCGTACAAAGTTATGTCTGCATCATTGAGATATCAAGGATAATGCAGATCTGAATTTGCAAGACCACTTCCAGAAAAACTTGAGTTAATAGGTGAAGGCAGGATTGGTTCAGCAATCTTGTCCCAGTGTCTGGCAATCTTCCAAGTGCAATGCCATTTTTAAATCCGTTGTGATTTGCTGCAAAACGACAAAGCTGCTTTTATGCATGCATGTACAACCTGATTGGGAAGCACACGCATGCATGCACAGTGGCAGCTGACCACCTGTCCGTGACACTAGTGGCAAGATTGCAGCAAGGTTAATGGGTTCTTCAGTTTGATTGGGCTTCATGATATTGCGAAACTTCCACCATATCAGGGCTGTCACTGTGCGCTAGTAGCCAGCATACACACACAGGTTTCTACTGTTGATCTGATGTCTTTACATGTCACTTGCCCCGTCCATGCCTCAAAGTTTCAAGTCATGTGTGTGCTTGAGATTCCATGAGCTCACATGCGACAGAATACATCTGTTGAGCAAGTACAGGGTCAAGTACACTACCTTGAGAATGATAACCTCTCAGGACCGCAATAAGAGCTTGTCAAGACAGTGGAGTGTCTTGTAGGATATGATTGCATCATTTCTGATCACTTTGCGCATTGCAATTTAACAGTTTAGAGACATAGCTACCTGAAAAAATTCTGAAGAAGATCTGAATCAAGCGGCATGTCTACCAGAAGCTGCAGGCACCTGATCAGGCTCATGAGGCTAGTGAACCCAGGATATTCAAGAGGTCCTCACAGCCCCTTTCTTGATCGTTTTGAGGCCTCCTTGGCCGAGCATGACTCCCTCACAAAATTGGCCATATCTGTCTGTGACGCAGGAAGGGGCTCCATAGAAAAGTATTGATGTTGCATTGCAGCTGATGCTGCCATGCGCTTCCCTGCAGAGTTTGGCGGTCGCAGATAAGACCTGTTCAATTGTGGTTGAAAAAGCTCCAAACAGCAGCCACAAGAATAGAGGGAATATCACCTGGATTCCAGGTTAGAAGCTGACACTGAAGATCCAGGACAGCTCTTGACGCATCTGGCAGAATTTCCCCCATGCTGACAGCTGGAGACTCGGCAAAGAATACCTTCAGCAGGTGGAAAGCACGATGTCAGATTGCAGACAGCTGCAAAATGTGGCTAACAATGTAGGGGGACACTCTGGGAAAGATGTGAGAACGCAACACTCTGTGAGCATACCTTGCCAAAGTCTGGCAGAGAAGTGGCGTCCTGCCAGTCATTCACATCTATGCTGCCCAGAACTGAAGTGACTCGCCCTAGTTGGTCCAAGTCTGTCTCACCAGCAAAGAACGGCCCCAGACCTGTAGGGGAATACATGCCTCGAAATCAAAACCTCGCACATGCATACCTGCAAGATATGGTACCAAGACAGCTCAGGGTGCGGTGCTGTCAGAGCAGCTGGCGAGCCGAGACAAGACATACCCAGCATCTCTGCGAGAATGCAGCCGACAGACCACATGTCAGCAGCGGGCCCATAAGAGTGCGATGCCAGCAGCAGCTCAGGGGCGCGGTACCAGCGCGTCGCGACTGTGTGGGTGTAGCCACCTGCGCGCTCAGCCTCAGCATCGCGCATGCGAGCCAGGCCCATGTCTGCCACCTTAAGCACTCCCTCTGACGTCAACAGAAGATTCGCTGGCTTCAAGTCGCGATGCATGTACCCTGCTTGTCACATGTCACGCCCTTCAATCTCCTGAATAGCATGTTTCGTCTATGTGATGCATGCATGCATAAGCAGGTGAACATGCAAGGTAAAGTTTTATGCCGGGGGGGTTGGGGGACGGGCCTGCTTCATGAAATGTGGCGATGCCCTGCAGCAGCTGCAGAAGCAGGGCTTTAATGAGGGCTTCACCCAGACGCTGTGAGGTGTGCTGCAGGGCTTCCGCAAGATCTATTGCGCAGAGCTCCATGACCAGGACAACCGTATCACCCTGTCAAAAAGAATGTTCGTTCTCTGATAACACATTGGACACAGCACCAAGCTGATGATGCAAAGTAAAGTGTCATTGGCAGTCTAACCTGTGGGATTGCGTCTAGCAGCCTGACAATGTTTGGATGGCTTAAGTCCTGCATGGCTCTCAACTCCCGTGACCACATTTGCTTGGCGTCCACGCCATTTCTGCCTCGTTGCTGAAGCGTCTTTGTGACGTGCTTCAGAGCAACTGCTTGGCCAGTTTCCATATGGACTCCCTTGAATACCTGTAACCAAGCAATTAGTGTCATCACAATGTAAGAGGCTGTTTCAGATTGCGATGCCTACATCGTGTGAAGCCTTTATGTCCCAGAACTGGGTAAGTGTCCACCATCTTGCAATACTGGATCAGCGATAATGTTGTGTGGCTGCTCACTTCGCTGAATGCACCGCTTCCTATGTTCCCAGTAATCTTGTAGCCTCCAACGATGGGGCAATCAGACATGCCGAAGAGCGTGTCTTCCATTCCTGTGGAGAATGAATCAATATGATGCACGTCGTGTTGTAGTCCGTGTGTGAGATCCCCACGGTGAGCACGAGCGTCTCGTCACCGGGGCCTTTGTGTCACAACGATCTAGCAGAATCTGTGATCCAAACATTGGAATCTTTCTCCCTCTTGCTCCAATTGCATGGGAAGTCACGTGCTACGTCACAGGTGACGCCAGCAATGCGCAGTTCTGGCCTTATGACTGCGCAAAGACAGCCACTGGCCAGACTGCAATTGGATAACTTTCTGACGTTCTGACATAGATCAAATCTTGAAGGAATGGCAGTCGAACATGAGGCATCCGAGGAGGTGATAGAAAAATTGAGACAGAAGGTGTTAGCTGCCAGTACCTCCCTGCCAGCAAAGTACAGAGCCCTTTTTGCTCTTCGCAACCTGAAAGGCCCATCGGCAGAAGCAGCATTGATTTCTGGTGGGAGTTTGGATGATCCTGTTGCCTTTTCGAGCATCACTTCAGCTGGATCACATGGATCTGAGCAGCTGCATCAGTTTCCATTCGCAGACCAAGATCTGAAGACAGCGGAGATTGACATTATGTGTTCTATCTGGCAAAGCCTTGCAGGATGAGTCTGCGCTGTTTCGTCATGAGGTCGCCTACTGCTTGGGTCAGCGCCAGGACCCCGCTGCGATAGCCACTCTCACTGGCATCTTGGTGGACCAGCATGAACATCCTATGTGAGTCAACTTCATTACTTCCACAGTGCTCAGTCGTGAAACGCCTCACTATCTTGTGGGTCTATGCCAATGTGGCTTCTTCTTTATACCGATTAGCACCGCTGCAGGGTCCGCCATGAGGCTGGGGAGGCACTGGGGGCGATCGGGACTCCAGAATGCTTTGATCTGCTGCGGGACTTCAGCGGTGATCCTTGCCTGGAAGTAGCCCAGACCTGCCAGCTGGCCCTGCAGCGCATTCAGCACTATGCAGAGGCTGCCAGCAACAGTGGCACAGCAGCAGCAGTTGAGGCTACTGCAGGGCCCGGAAGCTGCTCAGAAACAACCGCCAACTCCCAGGACCATGCCCCTGGCAGCGAGGCGTGCTTCGCGAGCACATCTGGGCATGAGAATGGTGGAGCCTGCAATGGAGGCGACTCGTCACCATACCTTTCAGTGGATCCAGCCCCGGCAGCCCCTCTGAGCACGCCCACGGCTGATCTGCGCAGCTTGTTGCTGGATGAAGATGCCCCCATCTTTAAGCGATACACCGCCCTTTTTGCTCTGCGCAACAAGGGCGGCAGGGACGAGGTGTGTTCTATGGTGCTGTTCCCTGCCTTTCATGATGTCCTAAATAATTTGGCATCATGGAGTGACATGTCAGCCTTTGACCCAGTCATGTCTGCGCTGCAAGGTGGCTGCGTTGGAGGACTCTCTCAGGAGTGAGAGCGCTCTGCTCAAGCACGAGGTGGCATATGTTCTCGGCCAAGTCCAGGATCCTGCTGCCATCAACGCCCTAGAGTACGCCCGTGCTCACATTGTCCCTTTTTCCATCCCACATGCTCTGCATGGGACAAATTTATAATGAGACCTTTTTGGTGCATGTCTGCATGTGCTGGCGGAGCATTCGCTGTCTTCAAGGTTCAAAAGCTGTCGTATTCATGCAATGTTTTGTGACTGCGCGCAGGCAGGTTTTGCGGGATGCTTCAGAGAATGCCATGGTGCGCCATGAAGCTGCAGAAGCTCTAGGGTCAATCGCTGACCGGCGGTGTGTGAAGCTGCTGGAAGACTTCAGCACTGACCCTGAGCCCATAGTGGCCCACAGCTGCATAGTCGCGCTGGACATGCTTGCCCATGAAGAGTCTGGAGATTTCCAGTATGCAGATTCAGGCCACACTGTACAGAACAGCCCTTCCGTCACAGTGTGCTGAAGATGCAACAAGCTAAAGAGACAAAGACGCCGTTGTAATCAAAGAGACCTCCCTCTTTAATAATCGAATTGCGAAATTGAGCGTGGTTTGAGCATGCATTCGTAGAATGCATTTGTGGGTGCTATGATTATGGTTACTTTACACTTAATGTTGGAGTAAATGCTCTCCAGGATATTTCCATTCTGTATTAGATCGCTGTGGCAGCTAACAATTTCATGGCCAAAAAAACTCACCCTCACATAATAGCACAACTCTCAGCTCAATTCCATGGAAGTCGTGAAGACCTTCAAGATAACACAGCAATGCATGACATGAACCAGCACAAGGACCTGCCTATTTGAATTGCCCCTTTTCTCGATGTCTAGATCTTATTCAGCGCTGTACACATTTGTGCACAATGGAACCTCCACAGTAGATCCTCAGGATGAATCTTAGGCTAAGATTCAGCCGGCAATGGAGTTCCGCATATGGCACATGCAAGGAAGTTTGCTTCAGCGCCTTCATGCTTGTATTTGCACACCTGCAAGGAGCATTCCTCATCAATGCGCGAGCACAAGGAGCATCAGATCTGAAAGGCTGTGCAATGCATGAAGGCCTGCCGCGAAAATCAACAGAAGCATGCAGGATGCAAAGTACCTGGCAAGACCAGCCCTTCATCGCAGAATGTCCGTGATCAGCAGCAGGAGGGGCCCCGCTCAGGTTAGCCGCAGCCGCAGGACGCACATTCTGTGCTGGCGGTCGCACCCCGTTCCTGATTGCAGCAGCACAGGCACTGTGAGCTGACGTTATCACCACAGGAAGCCTATTTGCGGGTCTCTGACAAGCTGGACCCCAGGTGAATACTGCTGGCCTTATTACAATGGCTGGCATACAACAAACTATGCCATGATCAAGGTAGCGGATTCACACCTTGCAGCAGGCGCAGCCGGGGCCTGCGCAGCCTGCCGAGTAGCTCCAGGCGGGTGGATGCCGTTCTGGGCAGGCCGGGCGTTTCGGTGCTCGGCAGGGGGCGTGATGACAGGCATGCGTGGAGGGGGTCCCGCTGCCGGCGCCGGGCCAGTCTGCTGCGCCCTGTGGTGGCCATTGACGGCTGCGCTCGGCATGCTGGTAGATGGGGCTGGCGCAGGCGCAGGCACAGGCGGCGGGGCGGCGGGGCGCGGGGCCGCAGGTGCAGGAGGGGCCGGGGCGCCCATCATGAGGTGAGGTATGAGGTGTGCCAGCGGGGCCGGAACTGCTGCGGGTGCTCCCTGCACACAAGTGGGGCCCTCATCAGGTTTTTGGCCCTGCCAATGTGCCCAGTGTTCCCAATCGTGAGAGCTGGGACAGAAGATACATGTTTAGTATCTTGTAAACGTGCAGTGGAGTAGTAGCGGATTGGCAGCAACTAGCATTCACATGCCGTACTTGGTGTGATTTGACATTCATACTCCTGTTGGTGGTATGAAAGGATGAGAGGCAGGAGAGAAGCAGGAGCCTCACAGGAGGAGGGCCAGGCTTGTAGCCTTGGCCGCGAGGCGACACCATCAGCCTCTGCGGTGGGGGAGGCCTGGTGCCGTTGGCCATCTGGGTGGGCGGGGGGATTGGCAGCAGTGGACCGGACTGCGGAATCCTGCTCAGCACAAGAGTCCCATGAGATCCCTTGTGATACTCCTGTACCAAAAATTGACGCTGGAAGACAAGCAGAGCATCTCTTTGCACAGGCACGCTGCGTGTTGTTACCCACCCGTTGGGGATGGGGGCTGCTGGTGGAGGCGCCAGTGGGGGCGGCGGCTGCGGCTGAGCAGGCGGCGGCACAAATGGAGGCCCCAGTATAGAGGGGTGCGGCGCGGCGGGGGCCTTGGCTGCAGGCAGGTTCCGCGGCGGGGACGCAAACACGCTGCTGTAGTCTTCGTGGCCGTTTAGTGAGCCAAACTGCACAGGGCATTTTGCACCTGCGCCTGGCTGCACACCTCCGGAACGAGCCTGCACAACACTCTTCATCTATCACATTAAGTATGCAATTTTACATCGTCTGCATCCCACAGAAAGGATGGGACAAGAAATTCATCTACACATAGCAGGGATGGCACTTACTTTGTTGTGCGGTTGCTGGGCAACCTTAGCTCCCCGCTGCCTCTCAACGTTCTTCAGCATTTCTTCGGCTCTCGCATCTCCCAGCACATCATGCAGCATCTGCCAGGACACGAACATCGCATCAATAGACACACCGGATCATGCACCTTTGCCGGACGGCAGTAATCCTTTCACATGAAAGGGGCCCGGTCTTGCAAATTGCTGTGAAGCGCAGGGTCACACCTGCATGTGAGAGGCCACAGCATGGTCTGGGACCCCCTTCAAGCACAGGGCATCACTGAGCATGTCCAAGGCCTCTATTTGACTCTGGATCGATCCAAGGCACTTGAACAGCTCGTTCACAATGCTCTTCACCCAGCTGTTCTCGTCCTCATCATCCAGTCGCTGCAGAATCTTCCACACCAGACTTGCTCCAAAAGCAGGAGATGGCTGATTGGTCCAGCTCTTCACCTGACATGGCCACACAGCACATTATTGCCAGTGTGAGCTAGAATAGGGGAAGGAAAGCATGAGAACTTCAGAGGCGGAAATGGCCAGCAAAGTGGATGGATTCTGATGGTTTGGAGCACGTTCTCACCGCTGTTCGTGCAAACGAGCCTTCCAGTGCTTGCGCAGTGATGCAGATGTGGGTCACTATGATGTCCTTGATACTGCAGACGGGCAACAATGACAGTGCTTTAGGGTGATGTGCATTGGAAATTTACTGACAAAGCAATTCAAGAGGACTCCTGCAAGAAAGCACTCACTCTTCATCTGCTGCAGTCAAAGAGACCAAGGCCGTCACAGTGTTCAGACCCCATCTGTTCTCCACAAGCTGCCGAGTATTGTTGGCCAGGAATGTCAGCATCTGCCCACAGCACAAAGAGCTCAGAACCAGCCATGTAACTTGACCTGATGCATGTGTAAATTCTTCACACCATGGATTGAAGATGAACTTACCTGCTTGCACTTTGGGCGCGGCAGGCCTGCAAAGGCAGCGTCCACAAGCATGGGGCCATAGTTCTTGTGCTGGGCTAGCTTGATGACGGCCTGCTCATCCTTCAGGTACAGACCGCACAGGCTGTCGAGGAGCCCCATTGCTGCTGCAGACATGTGGCCCCCCTGGTGCGCCAGTTCGCTCTGCACCAGCAAGTTTTGTCAGCGCAGCTTGTCACCTTCTTGGGTGTGAAGATCCGCTTGTTTGGAGACAGTGCAGCTGGTCACACTATTGGGTGTAGAGGTTTGCCAAGCGGCCAAGATTGTCGACACCAGTCATATCCAGTGAAAACTGAGTTTTCCAGCTCTGGCCAGCCGGTTGGCACTGCACAGGTAGCGGATGAGACAACGCACCATGGCGTCCACAAGACCAGTCATAATCTTGACGCCACGCCAGGCCTCGGGTGAGTGCAGGTCGGTTGTGAGCTTTGGGCCTCCCGGGAACAGCTTGGACGCCAGCGGGAGGATGTCTGCGCAGTCACCCACCTCCAGGAGCTTGAGCACCACGTAGATGCCCTGCTTGTGCGTTGCGCCCTCTGGCATGGCCCCCGCGATGCCTCTCGCCATCCGGCCTACGCAAGCATGCCAGGACCTTATTGGTGTGTGAGCGCAACCATCGCTGAGCGAGCATGATCATGAATCCATAGACACACTCTGTGGCTTCTGCAGCAAGAGGAAAAGCGATTTGCAGGAAAACAATCCTTAGGCATGCTTCTTTATTGAGCAGGGTTGTATACGGTTTTATGTAGGACAGAGTAGGAGGCAGGCGCTGTACCAAGCGAGTCCTGCCCGTCCGAGAAGCCGAGCATCCTCTCAATGTCCTGACTGGCTGCGGTTTTTCGGGCACGCAGCTTGGCGGCAGCCTGCCTGAACTTGTGCGTTGCGTCCAGCAGGTCTTGGACCGTGTAGTTGCCATAGAATGCCGTCGTCAGCTCCTTGACATGACCCTTCTCTGCAAGGCACATACGCAGGCCTCAGACTTGCAGCATGATTCTAGATTCTCTGGTTGCAATCATGCAACAATTGTCATGCAATCATGCAGCAGTGCATCGCTTGCAGCACGGGACATGTGGGGCGCACCTGCCAGGGTGCGGATGACGTGGTGCAGGCGGTCCTGGCCGCGCTTGGACATGGCAGCGATCACCGAATCGGCGTTGCCGCCAACCGCGCCCGGCACCAGGCCGATCTGCGCTGGCGTGCCCGCCTCCTGAAAGGCCTGCTGGAAGTTGGGGTGCATCTTCTCCAGCGCACAGTCCTTCAGCTCCTTGTCGGTGCACTTCAGGACGTCCTGGGGCAAACAAACATGCACCACCTTAGTGTTGTGTTGAATGGCTTTCCTGCCTGGTTATTATGCATGCACGATGAGACAGTGGGGAGTCTGTCCTTGCCTTGCGCACGCCTGACGGTGCTCCATGAATGATCGCTGGTGCGCCCTTCGGCCCTGGCTGGCCGCACTTGTTGCACTTTGAGCGCGCGGAGAAGTTGATATTCTGGCACTTTGCGCATTCCCAATCCGAAGGAGGCAGAACATCGTGCACCTGCGACGCAGAAGTTGGCATCCACTTAGTCAGCATGCTAGCGCCAGCTCAGGAGCTTTTGTTGAGATCCAAGAAGCATGGAGAATAGAAAGTACAGGAGGTGGACGCACCGCTGCTTGTTTCTTGACAACAACAGGCTGCCTAGCTACGGCCGCTGCACGGGCTGCCCTGTTTGCCTCGACAAGGGCCGGGTTGCCCTTTCCAGCGCTGTCATGGACAACACAAGGGAATTTCAGATGTGTCCATTCACAAGTCATAAATGTGGAAGTGCATGAGAAAATTTCCTGGCCACCAGCAGCGTGGAGGGTCTACACATGGGCCAGCAGGCCACTCACCCATCGTTGATCGGGAAATATCCCTCGACAAACTGCCGGCAGAAGGGGCACTTTATTCCAGCGTCTGCCTGCAGGGAGACACAAGAGAAGTGACACACTAGGAACGAGGTCTTGCGCTCTTGCATATTGGAGCGAAGGCCAATTGATGCAGTTCTTGCTCAGAATCACCTTGAAGATGTTGGCCTGCCGTAGACGATCAAGGCACGGCTGGCAGACGACATGTTTGCAGGGACTGAACCTGATCTCCTCAGGAGCATGGAAACAAATACAGCACGCCGATTCCCCTTCTTTAAGCTCACGTGTGGGGATTGCCGACTCAACTCCCCAGACCGTCCCACCCCAGGCGGCTTTTCCCCCAGTCATTGCCGAAAGCACTGTATCATTGCTGTGGACACTCGATAGGATCCAGCACAGCCCTCCTTAATTACACCCACTCGCCCGTTCTCTTTGGGATACTGCGCAATAGAACAGAGATATATTTAGATCGCGATCACTAATGAATTGGTGAGACTGATCGCAGGAAACTTTTTGGTGTTCTAGAGGCAGAGTGTAGAGGCAGAGTCAGATTCCCTGTGTATATAAACCCTGGGATGTCAGGCAGGGGAATAGCAACATTTGGCCAATCTTACAATCTGAACGTTATCTCAATTTGCGGGGCCTTCTATCGACGCACTTTCGTTGGCGGGGGATTTCTGCAGCCTGCAGCACTAACATCGCTGCGAATCGGTAGATTGCAGGTGCGCGGGAGCTCTGCGCCCTTGAGGGTGCTTGCGAACTGTTCACCCTAGCTCCGGTCGCAGAAAGTTGGCCTTTGCTCATAGCGGCGTGCACAGGCTCTTCCTTTTTCATGAAGCATTAAGATATATGATGTCCTTTCTTGCGGCTCTCGGCCCCACTCGCTACCAAGAAAGGGGGGTGGGACGTGAGGCTGGATATCCGGAATTACTCTCAAATGGGTGATCAAGAAGCTTGTATCGAGAAAGGACTGGTCACAATGGAGATGATTATTGCGCTGATGAATACGAAACAGCAAATTAATTGAGGTGCTTTTCTGTGCGCAGAGAAGATGGTGGGATCTTCAGCTCTTCTCCAGCGCCAGGCCTTCTGTGGCAGCAGCTCAGCTATTGGCCGTGGCAATGGATCCCGCCTGAACGCTCTGTTCAAGGTCAGTCAGCTTCTGTCGCACAGCTGGGGTCAACTCTTGTTGCTTTGCAGCGCAATAAAGGGTGAGGGTTGGTTGGACGTGGTGTGATGGGGACTTGTGGTGTACTGTCAGGGAGGCACTAAGCAGCTGAGGAAGGCCACAGCCCCCGTCAAAAGGGCCGTCGCTACTCCCATCAAGAAGGCTGTTCCCAAGACTTCAGTGGGAACCCAGCGCGTCGGCAAGAGGAAGGGCAGCGGTGGTGGTGCGCTGCTTTACTAAGCCTCAACTGCATGGAACAAGTTCTTACGGTCTGTAATGACATGTCAAATTCACTTTTAGAATCTGACAAAAAAAATTTGGCTGAATGATGAGTACCGCATGTTAACTTTTCGCATATCATATCCCGGCATTTCAATGCAGGTGACGCCCTGTGGCTCCCCAACACCGAGAGGCCAGCCTGGTTGGATGGATCTTTGCCGGGAGACAGAGGGTTCGACCCCTTGGGGCTATCATCGCCACAAGATTACCTTCAGGCAAGTGCTCATCTGACTTTCACGGTTTTGCTTGTGTTCATATCCTCCAATGCCACTTGGGCTGCATGGGTCACATCTGAGCACCAGCGGCACGTCAACTGAACCTTTGCATATCTGATGCAGGTGGGCATCGACCAGCTTGACCAGAACAAGGCAGTCAACAAGGCAGGCGCCATTGTTGGCAAGTTCGCGGCCCCCAAGACCAAGATCAGCGACACTGCCCTCCAGCCGTACGACGAGGTGTTCGGCCTCCAGCGCTTCCGCGAGACAGAGCTCATCCACGGGCGGTGGGCCATGCTCGGCGCACTCGGAGTGCTCGTCGCAGAGGCCTCCACTGGCGTCTCCTGGTAAGTCCAGACCAGTTCTTGCCTGCCAGCCAGTCAATGTGCTTCTAAATTGGGGTGCTGAGTGAGTGCCAGTTGATGCCAGAGGTGCACGCTGTACTTAGATCTGCTGGAGGATATTTTATTCATTATTAAGACTGTGCTATTCCTGCCAGAGGCAAGGTGCGTCTGCAGACAAGCTGCAGTTAACGGCTACCAAAATCATACCCTTTGTTGGACTCGCCAGGTTCAAGCAAGGCCCAATCAACCGTGGGCACGGCGGTCAAATATTACTACTGCCCCTTTCCAGCCGGGGGACATATTGTAAGTAATAATGAAGATTTTCACAGGTTATCCAGTGGCAAGAACCAGGTCAGTGGATTTTATATTATATCTGCAAGACCCCTGAAATCGGCACCCAAATAGACGGGCAGGGGCACAATGTAGAGCATGTGGAACAAGATACAGCCCAGGGAAAGCAAAGCCCAATCCACCGTGGGCACGGTGCTCAGCATTTATACCGCCCCCCGAGTTTTCTAGGGGTTTTAGCAGCGCAGAATATGCTCCAAAGCTGACTTGTTGTGCATGAACCCAGGGTGGACGCTGGAAAGGTGGAGCTGGACGGTGCCCAGTACCTGGGCTTCAGCCTGCCCTTCTCCATCAGCCAGCTGGTGTGGATTGAGGCCATCCTTGTGGGTGGTGCCGAGATCTACCGCAACCGCGAGCTTGAGCCCCAGGCTCGCATCTACCCCGGTAAGCAAATCATGAATTTGCCCCTTTCCCCTTTGCTGGGCTGTATCATGTTCCGCATGCTCTACATTGTGCCCCTGCCCATCTGCTGGGTGCCGATTTCAGGGGTCTTTCAGAGACCAACAAATCTGCTGCCCTGGTTCTTGCCACTGGATAACGTGTGAGAGTCTTCATTATTGCTTACAATATGTGCCCCGGCTGGCAAGGGGCATTAGTAAAAACTGAGCACCGTGCCCACGGTTGATTGGGCCTTGCTTGGATGTGGCGAGTCCAACACGGGGTAGGATTTTGGTAGCCGTTTACTGCAGCTTGTCTGCAGACGCACCTTGCCTCTGGCAGGAAAATCGTGTAACAATAAATGTAACATCTTTAGCAGTACAATGTTGTTGTGCTCCGGTTGGAGTGCAATGCTTAGAAGTTGGCACTACTGTTTGCAGGCGGCTACTTCGACCCCTTGGGTCTGGCCACCGGCGACGACGCGCGCGCCTTCAAGCTGAAGGAGGCAGAGCTCAAGCACGGCCGCTTGGCGATGATTGCCTTCCTGGGCTTTGGCGTCCAGGCTCTGGCCACCGGCCAGGGCGCCCTCGGCTCCCTCGCCAAGTTCGCCAGCAGCTTTGCCCCCGAGCTTGTAGAGGACATCGAGAAGGCCGCAGGTGTCATCTAGATTGCTGAACGCTCCTAGTAGCAGCGACTGCTGACCAGGGTGTGACCAGGGTGTGCATTATGCCCAGACATGCGCATCAACAATGCGAATGCCGCTGCATTCAATGTTAAGTTAATTGTGGTTCTTGCCACAGCCCCTGCTGCGGTTGCAGTCATTCTGGCGCTTAGTTCATTTAGTGAACTTTGTTGGCTCCTCAGATTTGAGCATTGACAGCTCTTTTCTTCCCAGGAGGTCGTTTGATTGCTTGCCAAATGTATCTATGTGGTGTCGCTGCATTGCCGGCCTTGCCCACACGAGAAGAGAACAGAAGCAATGATGGAGGACAATGGTTGTAGGATTGTAGTCATTCTCGACTGAACGCAACATGTTAATAGGAACATCATTTGACATGCTGTACCTTTGGCTTGCTACCATTCACATATCTATATCACGCCTCTGCAAGCACCTTCTCGAATGTAGCATGAGCACCAGATTCACAGACAGTCTTACATGCTCTTGTTCCATGTGAGTACTTGAACCCAGAGGGTGGAACAGTACAAAGCGCTTGCTCTGCCTCAATCTGCATCTCTGTTCTCTAAAGATTACATAGATTTCATCATATCTTTCCTTCTGTATCTACAAGCTATATCATTCAGATGTCATCGTGATGGGCGGCTGTTCATGTCAAGCTCAGCAAAAGTCCCCTGAACATCGCTCAGCTTCGGCCGCGAAGACGTCTTTGGCTTCAGCTGCATGTGCCCTTGCGCTTGCCCCTCGCCTGTGCACGAGTGCACATTTCAGCTCAATACATACGAGAATGAATTGCCAAACCAAGCAATATTGCTTTAGGAACATTGCAGTGTCATGCCATCAAGCATCTGTGGTTAGAAGGCCTCACCGGGTGAGCTGACGGCCTCCCAGTTCTTGTAGGTGTAACCAATGAAATTGGGGTCTGCCCGGCCCCAGCGCTTGCTGCTGCCGCCGCTGGACATGCCTGCCTCGTCATCAAAATTCTCAAAGTTCTGAGTGTCCAGTTCGTGCGTTACGCATGGCCTGTAGGGCGGTGTCTGCGTCGTCAGCTCATCCCACTTCACTCCAGCAAAGAATGGGTGCGCCTGCACGCACAAACAACATCGTTTGATAAATCCACAGCAGAGTCCCAGATATCATTGAGAGGCCTTTGCATGTATGTAATAGATAAAAAGGGATACGCTGCACAGTTTGGTCTTGCTTGTCTTGATAATGGATGCAACGAGATGGAATGTCTGGGGCCTTAATGCACACCTTGACTTCCTGAGCGCCACCGTGACTGCCCAGACGGTCCTCCACATTGCACAGCAGCCTCTCTATCAGGTTGCGCGCGTCAGGCGGAAGGCTGACCTGCGTGCCACCACTAAATTCAGAGGTGGTCATCATTGATCACCCAAACATAAATTGGCATACAGAGCTGGAGATCAGCTTGTTGGTGTGGTGGGGCCATGCAGACATCCACAGCGATGTACTAGCCCAGATCAGGCATCGTGAGCATGAGGGATTGTGCTGCAGCACCTCAGGGGGGAATCGGAGGGTGGAGCGCCAGTTGACAATCTTGCGGCAGGTGGTCATGGGGTCGTCGGAGTAGAAGGGTGGGTAGCCGACCATCATCTCGTACATGATGGCCCCCACGCTCCACCAGTCGCACTCCATGCCATACCCCATCTTCATCAGCACCTCCGGCGCTATGTAGTCTGGCGTCCCCACCGTCGAGTACGCCTGCACCAATGATGTGATAGTAATAGCAGTGCCAAGAGTGCTTTTCAGGCTCATTTTCAGGTTTACATGCAAATGTTCATGCGGCACGCTGCGAGCTCTGCTGAGAATCGCTAACCTGGCTGTTCTACATTAAATTCCCCTTGGTATAAGCAGTGATTTGATAGTCTTTTGCAGCAGCAGGACATTGCAAGAACTTGCCCAGCATCATAGGCCAGGTTAGGTGAGAGAAAGAGTGTGCATGAGTGCTGGAGATCTCACCAGCTTCCGCCTGTTGCTCTGCCAGTGGGCCAGCTTCTCGCTCTGGGTTCTGCTGGTGCTGGGCTCTGGAGCGCCTTCAGTCCTATGACAGGGCAGAACCCATCAGCAAATTTGCCTTTCTGCCAAAGATTAACAAGGTGGCCTGTGCTGAGTTGCAGACCTGTAATTCTGGCCAGGCTCGCTGCTCTGGCTGGGTGGGCTGACTGCCACTTGCGGTCCACAGCCGCAGCAATTGAGAAGAGCAGACGGAGACGGCTTCCTCTGGTCTCTCAAGTCGTCCACAGGAGGCCTGCAATAGCATTTGACACAAATTCTATACACCTCATATAGTATGTACAGATCGTGCTTGTTTGTCTGAAGACAGTATTGGGGCTTTCGGAGCAGGACACATAATGAGTAAGTTCAATGGAAGGGGAAGACTTACTGGGATACGCTGGGGCTTTTGTCCTCATGCAGCGTGGGCAGTTTTGAGACGTCGACTGGCTTGCACAGGCCGAAGTCTGACAGCTTCATGTGCCCAGAAGCATCCAAGAGGAGGTTGTCCGGTTTAATGTCTCTGCATCAGCATATTGCAGGTCAGCTCATGTCATTCTCATCTACATTAATAATTGACAAGGGAAAGCAACTGGTTGCTTTAGAAAGAGCATACCTGTGGATGTAGCTATGCCGGTGAATGGACTCAATGGCGAGCACAGTCTCTGCAATGTAGAAGCGAGTCTCCTCCACAGACAAGATGTCTTTGCGCATCAACAGTGTCTGAAGGAGGCACAGCAGTCAGGCACAGCAGTCAACTTGTCTTCTCCAGGAATCCATTACAATATATGCATTAGTGAGCTGAGGAAAGAAGGTGCTGCTATTTTGCCTTGAAGATCCCTACCATGACATCTCCGCCTGGCAGATACTCCATGACCAGGTACAAGAATTCCTCGTCCTGCAGGCCAGCTGCAGTTCTGAGCCTCAACAAAATAGGAGCTGCATGCGCAACTTGTCACCAGCAGGCACATGGAATTCTTCAGCAAAGCATGCAGGGGTTTCTTACCTGAAATGAGTAGTACAGGCGCACGATGAACGGATGGTCAACTTCAGCCAGCACGTTGCGCTCTGCTTTCACATGATCCACCTGCCCTCGGCGGAGCATCTCTGACTTTTTCAGCTTCTTCAACGCGACCGTCTTCCCAGTCTTCTGTTCCCGGCACAGCCAGACCTGGCAAGGCAGATGCAGGTGCAGTCATTTGCACATCAGCGTAGAAAGAGTATTAGAGAGAATTATGCGGCATATTACAACAGAGGTCCAAGGCTGTACACACCTCTCCGAAAGCTCCCCGTCCTATAAGCTTCAATGCCTCAAAGTCATTGGATGAAAGGCGCTGCCTCTGCAGCCTGAAGTAGTCCCTTTCTTGCTGCTGCAATGCCTCTCTCTGCTTCTTCTTTTCCTCCTCACTCAGGGTGTCCTCCTGAAGTTTCCTCTCTAACTTGATACGCCTGCAATACAGGGATATGGATTGGTTCTATGTACGTAGATCTTGAAAATAAAAAGCAGATATACCGGCACCATCTGACGCAATTGTGAGAGGCAGAACTCAGGCTTAACGTCTGTCTCAAACTGATGAGGTGAAAACGGAGGTGGAGTTGATGACTGTGCAAGGGAACTTGGCCTTATTGATAACACAGAGAATGAAATCACACAAGAGGCTGAATATTCATCGATAAGCTCGTTGTTCTGACGAAGGCTTGGTACCTGTCTCTTCTTTCTTGAAGGTTCTTTTGCTGCAATTTGTACATATTCTCAATGTATTCTTTCGCAGCCTGAGCCTTTTTACGAGCCTCTTCACTTGGAAGATTCATCTGTTCGCCTTGTCCTGACATAGCTGGACCTTGTTCAATGCAGTGTCTATTGCCAGTGACCAGACGATGAAACAGCTCTTGTTGAGTGTCCCTAAGAATTCCTCCCAAAGTAAGCCCTACGAAAGTAAATACGCTTGGAATCACCGCTCCTATATGCTTGCAGAAGAACACTTTGCATTCTCCAAATTTCCTCCTTCGAGTCTCGAAATTTGAGATTCCAACCGAGAACATGAGAATTGCCTGACTTGGCTGCATGGCTACAGCATGCCCTCATGGCATGCGACTGTGAAATTTGTGCATATTCCTAAACTGTGCAGATGAGGGCTCAGGGCAACTTGATCAGCGCATTTATTGCTCATTTCAGTTTGCAGACTTAAGTCTGCAGACTCACGCCGTGACCTTTATGTCTGCCATGCATGGTCACCATATGGTCACCACTCACGGTGAGTGCACGCAAGCTGCGATGTGGATGCAACTAGTCATCATGATGGCCTATATCATTTCAGAATTCTATTACAGTTAGAAGTTGCAGCAGACGATCTCTAGAGGAGCAGGATCATCCAGCAAAGCGCCAGTGGCTAGCTCATGATCAAGGCCTTGTAACATCTGTGAAACTCTAAAATCATCTCTAATTCAACTGAATTCCTGCTTCGAGCAAGGTCTGTATTCCTGGAATCCTGGACCACATCTCTCTGTATGCTTATACACAGCAAGCCAAATTGCCGCAGTTTGGCGGCCAGTGGCCAGTGGCCAGTTGCAGCCCATCGATGTCACTCGCTGATCTGAGGCAATGCGGTGCGCAAAATTGCACCAATTCCAACCCATTGTTGTCATGGATCTACATCGCAGGCCTCTTCATCTGTTCACAGGCCAACAGGAAGCAGGGCTCCTGCAACTTTCCGTCCTTCCTGATTCAGTATGTTGAATGTGGCAGCTGCATTTGCAGTGTCAATGGCTTCCACAGAGATGCCTTTGGACGAGAGGCCATCGGTGAATGCCTTTGGGAGACGCATGCTCGAGCGGCCACAACCGATGATCAGCAAGTCTGCATCCGCACCATAAAAGCAACTCACACCCCAAGCAGATGCTTGGCCATGCCATGACCACACTGGCGGACGTGAGGAGGACCTCACCTGGTGGTGGGGTGATAAGATCAAGAAGAGCGACGCTGTCAAGGGTGATGTCTTCTCGCTTCTGCACATTCCAGACAGTGCAGAGATTCCCAACGCACAGGACAGCTCCTTCCACATCCTCATTGTTCACTATAAATCCATTGGAGGCGCATCTTCATCACACAGAGACCCAAGTGAGAAGTGCTTTGATTTTCTTCCTCTGACTAATTCACCAAGCTAGAACATCAGCATGCGCATGCAAAAGCCTGCGCACCCATCGATTCTCGTTAGGCCTTTCTCTTCAGCAATAAGATCGTATTCTTCTGCCTTTGTTGCGTAGCTTGTACACCTGCAGCACCTTACCCCTCAATATAGGGACCATGGGTGGAGCACATAAGCCCAAAAGATATCTGCTAATGTCATTAGATCTGGCCTCTTGCATGGGGCGCACGACACCAGAAGAGCCTACCTGAGAAGTGCGTTCGTGTTTCTGATCTGAATTGATTTCTTACAGATGCTCTCTAGGACTTGTTTGGAAAGATTACTTAGCAACATCGTGGTCAAAAGGAGCTCATCTGATGCTGTCCATCATTGTAAGTTTGGACGGCAGTCAACACTTGGTAATAACTGGAAGTTTCCATCACAATGCCTGGGTGCACAGCACCCAACAGCTGTATACTCGATCACTTCCTAAATAGCCCAATAACCTATCGGCATATAGATATTGATGTTGACATATCAAGAATTTCCATCCCGCAGAAGTCAAGGCATTGAGGCCGCACGTGAGCTCTGACAAAGCAACATGTTTCCTGTCAACACCGTCGAGATTTGATGATGGGATCTTCCAACTTCTATAAAATTTGGAAACGCAAGTTCATCTCTGTGCTCTGTAAACACCACATCTGATCACGACTTTGAGCAGTGATGGTCAATTTAAGCCTGATCTGCAATCTTGATGAAGAAAACGCTCATTTTTATTCTCGTATTAAACTCGTTCTTACTCTTGACTGCGATTTTTCATGAGTGGAGTCATTATTCAAGCAACCGTGCTTCTTCCATAAGAAAGGCAGAGCCAAGCACCAAAGAGTTGGGAAGGACCCAGACAAGAAAGGAAACAAATCATCTGCGGCGTGATCACACACAGGTGGAGCTAGAATTCCAGCACTTAACACTTGTATCTGATTGCCTGTAATTCCCTGATTCCTTGGCAACAGCTATCTCACAGGAGGACTCCTGTGATAGCTTGTTCTTTTGCTGTCTTTCCTTGATGACATCAACAGGGGCCCAGTAACTGTCAGCAGCACAACCTGAACAGAGCCTTCTCTAACCATGCAATGATTGTGCCTAGGTCACTGCCAGGACGCCAGACAAAACTAAAGCAGGGATCAATAGTCCTCCTTTCGTGGACTCGATCATCCTGTTCTGCTATGATAGGTGTGCACACATTCTTCTATCTATCTGCCATTAATGTCCTGCTCCAAGATGGGCGAGCAACCTGTGTCACACGGCTGATCTGATGTCCACAGGGAGGAATACTTGAAGAAGACACTTCTGTCGCTGGCGAGCCTTAAAGGCCTTGAGCAGCTGACAGTCTACGTATCCCAAGATGGCAGCCATCCTGGAGTGGCAGCGCTTGTTGGAAGATTGGGCCAGGCACATTTTATGCCGCCCAAGGCGAGGGGTTTTGTACACTGGCAACATCCTCGGAACCCCTTACTTGGTCCTAACCAGGTGATACAGAATCCATCATGTGGCAAGATAAATGCAGCTTCTGAGCTTGTGTACCCTCTATGTACCCTCTAGTATGACCATGCGCTGGCCCCACAACCACGAATGTATCGCTCAAATGCTGCTTGATGGTGCCTCACAGCCTGGGCATGCCTGGCTGTCCCAACACTACAAATGGGGCCTGGACAAAATCTTCTTGGAGGAGGGACGCACTCATGCCATCATCATTGAGGATGACATGATCTTCAGTCCTGATTTCCTTGCCTTCTTCCAGGTGATGGGGTTTACTTCACACAGCAGCAATCTGAACCTGCAACTGTGGTGTGCGACTTTGATCCACAAGAAATGAAAATGCGTTTGATGGGTTGGCATGTCTGTAGGCAACAGCAGGACTAATGCAGCAGGATCCATCCATCTGGTGCGCATCATCATGGAATGACAACGGCCAGGCATTGTTGGAGTGGAACAAAACAAGATTGGTGGGTTTTGCAAAGCCTCAACGACCTCTTTTTCACCATATACTTTGTTAAGCAATGGAGGATCTCTTGGGAAGGATCTCTTAGAAGGGTCTCTTGGGATGCAAGTGGCTGAAGCAACTCCTGGACTGCAGTATCGCTCATCGTACTTTCCGGGGCTTGGGTGGATGATGCGAAAAGAGCTCTGGCTGGAAATTGGAAGACAATTTCCAAATCAAGCCTGGGATCATTGGATGCGGCTGAACACGACCTCCAAAGGTATGCATCATTCAATCTGGCCAGCATTGAGTACAGCACAGTGGGGCATCTGCGTAAAGGGACACCTCTGTGAATGCAACATGTGAAACATGTATTGCATGGGGTCTTGTAAGGCAAGCAAGAGGACTGCACATTGCTGCACAGGGCGAGATTGTGTTGTGCCCGAGGTCAATCGCAACAAGAACATTGGGGAGTTTGGAGCAAACATGAACGCCAATGTCTTCAAGACATTCTTGGAAGGCATGGCCTGGGCAGAGCAAGGAGCAGATGGCTTTGGCGACTTGCAATCCCTAATGGAGCCTGAGTTTGAGAATCACATGAGAACATTAGTCCTGAAAGCAGAGCTCTGGACTGGTGGTCTGCTAGACGCCAAGTTTGAGCCAGGCAAGGTGAGGCCTCCAGAGCACATTGTTGGATCCTGCAGTACTGCATTGCCGGGCTGCCATGACTTTCTGCAGTCATAGCATAGATATCACCCAGATACCACAGCAAGTAATGCAACATGTGCGGTCAGGTGTACCTGGTGCCATACCTGATGGAGGAGTATGAGGCTTTGGTGAAGCCTCTGAAGCTGTGGCCGTTTCCGCGGGGTCACTACCGCCATCTGACGCGCGTTCCTGTGCCGGGTGGCGCCCAACTGCTCTTGGCTGACCGCCGCGCCTGCCCACTGCTGCCCAAACACCTGCGTGTCCTGCCAGATCCTCAGCTTCAGCCCACGGTAGCAGAAAGGGCCGTCGACTGCTCTAGTACCTGCAGGTGGGAAGCGTGCTAAATAAAGCTGTACGGGCCTCCAGGCACCTCCTTGTTCATGATTTGCCACCGCAGCAGGATGTGTGACTTTTCTGCTGTGCACTGCGCAGGAGCGTGGAGAAGCAGTGCAGCGAGAGCAACTTCTGGTTCATGAACAGCTGCGAGACTCTCAAGCAGCACTTCCCTTGTGAGAGTGGCTGTGCTGTGGAATTGGGAGGAGACATCCCCAACTACGTCATGGACCCTGCTCTGGGCACCTTTCACTCCTGCTTGATTGCCCAACAACAGCCCCGCTGCGATGCGTCGCATCCTGCAACTGCACGGTTGTGCCCTTGCACCTGAGATCATATCATGCTGACATTGACAATGGTTGGTTCCGTGCATGGCTGCAGACAATTGTGCTGGACAATGACTGGCTCCGGGAGCTTTGGGTAACTTAAAATGATCCTAAATGAAGACGGACTGTGAATTTGAATTTCTTGATAATGTCAATTCTGTTAGTATTTCCAAAAACATGAAAACCAGTCACTTAATGACACTTGATGTTCTCTGTTCAACAAGTTGGGGAAGAGGACTCTCGGCACCATCATCAATGATCAGGATTCTAGATGCACAGCCTGGCATATTGTGCTGCAGCTGCGGCAGCCGCTGCCATGGCCATGGCAAGTCACCTCTGGGGGTGGCACTCAAGCCCCCCTCACAACTTGTTGAAGCGAGAAGCTGCCAGCTGGCTAGGCTAGTCAGCTGTCTAATTTCTTTTCGGCCCAATTTTGATGCATGCAAACCCATTGGTGGAAATTCCAAGGCAAGCATTGCAGCTGGCGCCATCAGTGTGATCCAATCATAAAGTTTCAACATTAATGATCAGATTTTCTGTCTCTGAAGGATTCAAAGCTGCCCAGCAGGAGCCAAATGAGGTGACAGGCCATGCATGAATATGTTGCTAACATTTGTGAAAAAAATTGCCACATTCAAGAGTATCATAGGACACCGATGTGCGAGCATTCAATCATAATTAAATTGCTTTAATTTCTCGCACCACAGCGATTGATCTTACAGGCATGCCTAGCTAAAAAAACCCTGCACTTCCTGCAGAATCTGTGAGACCTCGCTGTCTTGTGAATGCTGTCATGATAACTAGGTTGCAAAGAGTTTAATAGCTTTCCTTCATGGTTTGAGAGCTGTTCCAGCTAGGTTTTGCGAGCCTCTGTCTGCGCTGATGAGTGTAACTCCTCACGAGGACCCCCAAGACTTTGTTGACGATGAGAATGGCAATCTAGCAAGCGGAGCCAACGATGACGAGGGTGATGATGCTCTTCCGCAAGACCTGTCTCTTGGAGACCTTGACATAACGTCCTCGGACGTATCTTTGAAAGGTGAGCAAGGTTGTATTTCCCTGTCTCCTCTCGCAAGTCGATTATAAATTTGATTGCCTCTGGTTGATTGAGGCAATTATTTTGCTGGGAATTTTGTCAAGGGCAGCAGGCCAGAGTGCATCTGTAAGGAGACGGTCAGGGTCAAGAGCTGAAGAGCTGATCCCATAACACACTGTAATGGTGTGCTCTCCGTCCTGTGTACTCTACGCATTGTCTTGAATACTTCAGGGGTAGAGGACGAGCTGGACACATATGCGGGCCATGAGGTGCTGCGCGCAATACTGGACCAGGGTTGTGATCCCAAGGAATATGGCAGGCACTACGAGGCTCGGTTGCGCCAGGCTGAGCTGGAGTCCATCCAGGACTATCTGTCTGAATCAGACAACCTCGTCATGCTACACCAGCAGGCCAGTGCACTAGAATACTTCTGAGCAATTCCCGGATCAATATTGAAGAGGCTGCCTTCTTGTATAATTACATGCATACCAATTCATATTTGCATGCAAGAATAGGCAAGCACAATTTGTAGAAGCAAGCAGCTTCCTGAAAAGATTCTGCGTGGGTGCAGATCAGCAGCTGCGACAGTATCCTGGCGACAATGGAGGGAATGCTGGGCAAGTTTCAGGCGGATCTGGGCAATATCAGCAGCGAGATCCGAGCGCTGCAGGAGCAGAGCCAGTCCATGAGCGTTCGCCTGCGCAACCGCAAGGCAGCTGAGGCCAAACTGGGCACCTTTCTAGACAACCTCGCCCTTCCCCCGGCCCTCATCGATGGCATTCTCCTCGCACCCCCTGATGCTGGCTTTGCGGTAAGCTCTTCTAGCTCTGCACTGGGATTACTTTTCCTGACCCCACATGGTCATGTGCAACAGCAATTAAAAGAGGAGGGGAGGCTGATTGATGCATGCATAAATGCAGGAGCATCTGCTGGCGCTGCACAAGAAGCTGGAATTTGTGAGGGGCAACGAGATGGCGGCCAAGTCGGCAGCCATGCATGATATTGCTCCAGAGCTGGAGCGGCTGCGCGCCAAAGCCGTCACCAAGTCACGAGACCTCCTCATGGCCAGGTCTGCTGGCCGCCCTCTTACTCTGAACACATATAATCATGCTCAACGCCTTGATTTGCTATGCCCAAGTAGTGCTGTGTCACCGATCAATTAGACTTGTGAAGTGTGTGTGTCCTGGTGTGCCCAGGATCTACCAGCTGCGCAAGCCCAAAACGAACATCCAGATCCTGCAGCAGAACGTGCTGCTGAAGCAGAAGTACCTAGTCACCTTCCTGCGCCAGCACGGCCCCGAGGTGTTCCAGGAAGTGCGCTCGGCATACGTGGACACACTGTCCCGCGTGCTCTCCGCCCACTTCCGCTCCTATCTGGCTGCCCTGGAGCGCTTGCAGGTCCGCCCTCCACTTCAGCACATCACTGGCAGGTCCTGTGTCAACCTTTTATTGTGCACTGATGTTGTCATGTGCTTGCTAAGCATCAGTAATGAGCCAGAGGAGCTCCTGCAAGGAGGCTGGTGTGATGGGGGCAATTGCGCAGGAGGATCTGGCGGGTCCAGCGGATGTGATTGGGGAGGCGCCGGGGGCGGGGGTGGGCGGCGTGATGGCGAATCTATTCGCGCGCGGGGCCAATGCGGCGCACAGGGATGCCTTTGCGCTGGGCGACCGCGGCAACATCCTGCACCACCTGGAGCAGGCCGCCATCATCCCCCACGTCGCCGAGTCCGAGTCCAAGAAGGCCCCCTTTGAGGTGGGGCCTGCACATCCCGGTCCCTGGTCAGTCAGCCACCACTTACCTTGCAGGTATCTTGACCTGCAACAGACTTGTATGAATACGAACGGAGTAGGTATTCCCCCCTTTAAATTACTCACTTAAACTACGGTATAGGGATACGTTTTTTACCGCACAAAGCAGTACGCTCTGGCGCTTCAGTGTGCATTTACCATGGCTTCATGGGGCCAAGATACGGTATTTTCAATCGTGACCTTCTCAACGGTCCTTGTTGTCCTGCAGGTGTTGTTCAGGAGCGTGAACAAGCTGCTCATGGACACAGCGACTGCAGAGTACCTCTTCTGCTGCGACTTCTTCCAGGAAGACACCATCTTCAATGAGCTCTTCGCAGCAACGCTGGCCGTGGTCGAATCAGCGCTTGCAGCATCTTTGCAGGTTTGCCCTCTGATCCTCTGTGTGGTCAACATCAATACGCTGTTCAATAATGTCGCATCCTATAAGGTAGATGTGGCTGCTAATAGAAGTTTGTGGGGAGCAGGAGACGTTTGACTTGGTGGGCCTGCTGCTGATGATCAGAATAAACTACCACCACCAGCTGATCATGAACAAACGCCGCATCCCCTGCCTGGACGACTACTTGGACCGCACCAACCTCCTGCTCTGGCCCCGTTTCAAGGTCAGCACCCCTGTACGACAGGACACCTGTTTAACAGTGCTAATCACTTTCAGAGGCATTAGCAGGCAGCTCAACTGCCCAGCAAGTGATCTTCCTGATAAGAAGCCTCCAGTTGTTGTGCCTTCTTTCTGCAGGTGATATTGGACATGCAGCTGAGCAGCATGAAGGCGTACACCCCGCCCAACTTCGGGCAGGACCCTTCGCTGCACTTCATCACCCAGCGCTACGCCATGCTCACCACCTCTCTCCTGCTCCTAAACGCAGACTACCAGGTCAGCCATACTCTCTGTTGGATTTTTCTCCCATTGAAGACCGACTGGTGCACATGGATGCTCAAATGGGTTCAGTGTGGGGTGCAATTGGTGAGTTGTGGCGGTGGGTTGTGCACAGGATGGGCAGATGGATCACAACATAGACCGGCTGCGCTTTGCTGCAATGGAGGTGCTGCTGCGCCTGTCGAAGCGCTTTGCACGCAGGCGCCTGGGCACCATCTTCGTCATCACCAACTTCCACCACATCGTGCAGGTGGCCACATGCTCCTTGCACTTGGCCAATTCTCTTGCACTCTCAAGGAAGTTGTGAGATTGTCTACTGATGGCCGGAGATGTTATAAATCTGCTTGAAATCACCAGATAGCGTATGAAGCCATGCCTGCATGAGGCAGACAGCGTCAAGCATTTGTGTGGTCCATGACTTACCACAGCTTGATGTGCACGCTACTCATTATTGATGAGCACTGTGAGGCAAAGATGACAATGGGAATGTGCATGCAGCTGCTTCGCGAGGCTGCCAGCAGGGGAGGGCACATGGCTCACGCCGCTGGCACATCGCCGCCTCCCCCCACCGCCCCTCTGGGAGCCAGCGGCGCAGAGACGATCAAGGAGTTTGAGGTGCGGCTCCTGTCTGCCCTCAACTTCCTGTCAGTCGGGGCGCTGCAGACTTACTCAACCCTGTTTCCAGCCCTCCTCTTTTAGTCATTCGGGCCGCTGCAAACTACCTCATCACCCATTTGTATCTGTGGACGGTACTGCACCAGAATTATGGGGCTCTTTTGTTCAGGACCTCCTTCACCTTGTAAACATTAATTTGTCACAGAACATTGATGACCTCATGCTAATCAGAATATGTGATGCGCATGGTGCAGGACCAGTTAACAGCGTGCACAAACATCTACGTGGAGGAGGCGTTGGTGCAGCAGTTTGGGGACCTGGTGCGCTTTGTGACAGAGGCGGAGGCCGCTGCCAAGGCCGGTGGCGTGGCCGAGGGCTCCCATGCGCCGGGGTATGGCCCCCAGCAGGCCGCACCCATCATGAAAGACTTTGCCTCACGCTGGACCGCCGCCATAGAAGCCCTCAACAAGTGCGTTGCAGAGCTGCCCCACTGATCTTCATGATATGCCCTGGTCCTTAGTTTCTTATCCTGCCAGCAAGTAGGGCATATGGAAAACGCCGCTAGAATCAGAACAGCAAAATGGGCTAGTTCTTGTTAAGCTTGCTTGGAGGATTGATCAGAATCATCCCATGCCCCTCCTGGCATGTTTTCTGTTTTCAGTTGTCGATGCGCTTTGCAGCACCTGCGAGGCAGCCTTTTTTGCTTACCTTCGCGCTCGCTGTAATTTCATGTCTGCATTCTCTCATATTTTGTATTCTGTGCCTGATGTGTATGTGATCTTTGACAGGGAGACGATGAAGGATTTCAGGAGCAGCGCGTGCGGGCGGGAGGTGCTGAAGGCGGCCATGACGCAGCTGCTGCTGTACTACACACGCATGCTGGAGCTGCTCAAGCGCGCCGGCCCCGAGGGCGCAGCAGTCGTGCGCGACGCTGTCACCATCCCCAGCATCATGTACGAGATCAAACGCTTCAACCGCGCTTGACTGCTATAAACGCAGTATTGCAGAAACAGTGTGTTGTGTTATCTGGGCTACTGGCCCTGCTGACTACCATCATCTCTAGAGTAAAGTCACAGCATTTCAAGTTGAAAATACTCGTGCTAGTGAGAAGTTATTGCGTGGAAGCTTGGAGGTCCGGTTGATGTGAGAGATTCTGTGATAAAGATGCTTGAAGCCTTCTGTAAAGTGTTTCTAGCAAGATGGCCATGGCAAAGGCGTTTGTCATGAGTGACTTCAGCTCGTTCCCTGCCACGTGGCACGCGTGTGCAAATACAAGATCATATGAATAATTTAAATCTGATTTACACCTCACAGCTCCATGGCTTTGTCTCAAAGCACTTTCATTTGTTTGAAGTGGACCCAAAAAACTCTAATAATGCATGTAGCCTCTTGGACAGCACAGACTCCAACAAGTACATGTACAGGCAGCAGATCATATCACCACCATCCCGCGCAGAACTGTGGACCCTAAAACTAGGGCTACGAATGTTGCACACGAATACCCGAAAGTGCCAATCAGCAGTGCTGGGACAAGCAGCGATTGCCAGCCTTTTGCAGCTGCCATGCCTCCTGCAGTGCTGGGGCCTGCAACACAGCGAATAATTAAGATTACTCAGGCAAGAGGGCTCCTCAGAAGCCAAGCAAAAGAAGCAACAAGAACGGGCATGTTGCGAAGACCTGAGTGACGTGTGACTCCGGCAGAGACACCACCCAGAGATTTCAGGATTCTCAAGACACAACAGAAGAGCAGACTGGGATGCATACCTCCAACATTTGCATTTGATGCCAGCAAAAGATCCTTGCGGGCAAAGCCAGCTGCCCGGCCCACTCCTAGAATAATGCCAAGATGAATCGCAATTTGGAGGAAGCAGAAGAGAAATAGAGATGGCGCAGTGGTCAGAACCGCTCGTATCTGCCCAGAAGCGCCAACGGCTGCAAAGAATATCTGCAAAGGAAAGAATAGAGCTGAGAAACCACCTTACCAGGAAAGCCATAAAAACAGACACCAATTTCCTATGAAGAGGAGACAATCCCTTGGTTGAAGAACACACCTGAAGCAGGATGAAGGCTATGCCCTCACTGGAAGCTACGAGCGGCTTCAGCTGGGTTGGGAAACATGTGGCGAGAGCAACGGTGAGCAGTGTAATGACTGAGATTGAAGAGCTTGGAAAGCCAACAGCAACCGCCAGCTGCTGTCCGACATAGCACAGAATGGCCGATATAGCTATTCCTGTGCTAGCTTCCAACACCTGCAAAAAATAGCAACTTCTTATTGCTGTATTTTGTATTTGTTGTCTACAACACCACCCATGCCATGAGGAGGGGAACATGCCTTGATGCCTTCTGCAGCGGGTTGATCATCGGCGGAGGCCTGACCGGCACTTGCACTCTCAGGAGGGATCTTGCGCGCCAAATGGAAGATTGTAGTGAAATAGACCGCACACCTGCATTCCGGAACAGTGACACGTCATGTCGCAGCTTGCATGCATGGCCATGGCCTGCGCTCGTCAGAATGACAGGCACTTCTTGATCACACACAGGCATGCATACAGGTTGTGGAGTGACTTTCTTGAGGGTGCGCACAGGAGGTTGTCAGCAGCCAGGCCCGCCATCTGCGCTGATGGGGACACCTGCAGCGTCTCTGCAACAGCCACATAGTTGATGGCGCCCCCAATGTGCCTCGCTGCGAGCGCGCTGGCAATCTTCCAAGAATCCTGTGCACCGAGCGCGGCCAAGGGCACCAGCTTGAAGGCCACCACTGTTCCCACCACCGTTGCAAACGCTCCAATGATAAAAGCTAGCAGCAGCCTTCCAGTCTCCTGAAACACTCTCCTGCAGTCATTGCATGTGCTGATTGTGTGTCCTGCTCATAAGAAGCCGCTTGACACAAACCATCATCACTTGCCAAGAGCAAGGTGCGGCCAGAAGATGTGAAGATCCTGATACCTGAGATCTGCAGAGTATAGAAGCAAGGGAATGGCAAGAGGCAAGATGAATTTGTTGACTGTGTCATACACTGCCCCGGCATGGACTCCCCCGATCAGGCCAACATTGGAGAACAGAAGCCCAATGAGCGTGCTTACTAGGGGCCCACTCAATTCCTTCCCAATCCTGCATGGACGGCAAAATTATCAGAAGGATTCCTGGGATCAAGGTCAATGTAAAATCCTCCTCACGATACTGAGAGGGGGTGGGCACCTAGTACGCTCAGACCAGAGTCCTCCTGCTCCTGCAATGATCAAAGCTGTCCAGACGCCCTGCACTGTTGTGGCAGGCAGCAGTTGCGGTAGTGCTAGAGATGCTCTTGTTATCACTTTGCATCTTCTACCACCCCCTCTCCTCCTTAGCCTTCTTTGGGGCAGTGGCCAGGACTTTCTCACAGGATCGCGATCTGCCTGATGAACCTGAGCGATAAGACTTGCATCTCTGAAGTTGCAGTCTAATACTGCAGTGGTCCTGACAGGGTGAGCGGGCTTGACTGGGAGGTTCAGGCTGAGTAAGGCCCCATTGAACACCACCATGTCGGGTCAAGACATGCGAAAGGGGACCTTGCAGGCGTGAAGAGAGTATGCACAGACAGAGTCTCGATAAAAGGATGCAGGCCAGATCCCTATGTTCCAATGAAACAGAGATCCATGCCGGAAGTATTCTGGCCTCAGCATGACTCATCATTAGAGACAGTGATCGAGACGGCTGGATCTAAAGCAATAGCTTCTCTCATTAAAGCTTCGTGCGTATTGGACTAATAAAGTAGGCCATAATCCTCCTCGTATTGACGAGACGTTAGGCCAGGACGATACGCAGACAGAAGTCAGGATTTGCATATCCCCAATACGATGGGATCTGACAAAAAGAGTGGACGAGCATCGAAAAAGCAGCGTGCTGATGCGGCTGTGTCAGATGATGAGCCTGGAAAATTGCCTGAACACTTGGAGAAACAGCAGCAATATGTCACTTGTGGAAACAACCTCAACTACAACGTGCGATCTGGCCTTTCCTGAGGCATACATTGGATGTCATGGTCACGTAGATCAATGCAAATTTCTGACTGCTTTCGCTCAAAGAGCTTCGACCCCGACATTTGCTGCACATGCACTGCTAAAGATAGTCAAGTCACCTTGAGGTGCAAATGATTTTAATCTGCCAGAAACAATTCTGTGCAGGTCAGCATTGGATCGTCAGCACATATGTTCTCAGCACTGGGCGTGGACAACAGCTGGTCGCACAAGAAATTTCAGCGGGACTTCAAGGTTGCCATGAAGTGGGTTAGGGGCAACGACATGGAATTTGACGTCATTGGGATCGATCCAGCCATCGCCAATGCGCTCAGGCGCATTCTTATTTCTGAGATTCCGACGGTGGCCATTGAGCACGTCTACATAATCAACAACACCTCGATCATTGCGGTACGTGTTGATGCTCTCCACGGGGTTCTTGCATGTTGATGAGGAGGGCTGCTGGAAGAGTCATACACCATTTCCCTGGCATGATGAGTCTTGATGCATGTGCAGTGTGAGGTGCTCTCCCATCGGCTGGGGCTTGTGCCAATACAAGTAGACCCCAACCTGCTGCAGGACAAATCAGGTACGATATCGCATTTGCTCCTGCATTAGGATGTTGAGCTGGTATGTGTCCTTAAGTTACATTAAAGAAAGATCGTTGAGAGGCCTTGGCTTTGGTACAGGGGAAGAGACCGCCACAGAGACCAACTCAATAGTCTTCAAGCTGGACGTCAGGTGTCGGAGAGAGGGGGACATGATGGTGAACGAGAAGGGTGAGATGCAACTCTTCTGTTGAGACATTGCAACTATTATTGTCATTATTATAGTAATCACACGCTTTTCCTGCCAGAGGCAAGGTGCGTCCTGCAGACGAGCTGCACTTAAAGGCTGCCACAATTCTACCTCTTGTTGGACTCGCCAGATCCAAGCAAGACCCAACCAACCGTTGGGCACGGTGCTCAGTACTTGTACCGCCCGCCGCCAGCCGAGGTATAGATCTATAGACCTCAATCATGCAGCCAGGACTGACGCAGTGCACTGTGCGCTGCAGTGAAGTCGGGGCAGCTGAGGTGGCTGCCCAATGGGAGCGAGATGCCGGAGGAGACCAACTGCCGGTATGCCAGCAGCCAGGAAGCGCTGCTGGGGCCGGCGGGTGCGCGGCTGGTGCACGATGACATCCTGCTGGCCAAGATGCGGCCGGGGCAGGAGATCGTGCTGGAGGCCCACTGTGTGCGCGGCACTGGCGCTGAGCACGCCAAATGGTCCCCCGTCGCCACCGCCTGGTGCGCCACAATGTTGCATACAACCCGCTGCATCCCCATCATGCGCATGGACGGCCCAGGGTTTTATCGCCTAGCGGGATGTCCTGTAGGGATGTCCACAATTGCCCCAATCCCCTTCAAAAATCCCCTCCTTTGTCTGTTGTCACGTTGTGCGAGGAACTGGTGTGATGCAATGTGTGCTCACCATGCTGAGGGACATCCTGTGCTTCAAGTAGGCATTACTGAAATATTGAGGAGTGAAATGATGTCCTGTCCGGAGTTTAATAGAGCGGGAATACTAAAGGGTGAGCGTTGCGTGCAGGTATCGGCTGCAGCCGGAGGTGGCGATCCTGCAGCCGGTGGTGGGGCCCAAGGCAGACGCGCTGGCAGCTGCCTGCCCGGGCCTCTTCACAGTGGAGGGCAGCGGGGCCTCGCGCAGAGCCGTGGCCGGCGATGCGCGCCAGCACGAGAAGCAGCTGGAAAAGGTGAGGCAAACTCAAAGCCGCATGCACTGCTTTTCACCTGTCATTATTACTGTTGACTCAGCCGTTGGCGATGGCATTAAGTGCAATCACCTGCTGGCAGGGCTTCGCTGCAGCAATTTCTTGAGTGCTTGTCAAATGCTTGTAAGATTGCAAGATAGGATGGGGTATTCAGGAGGGACTTCTGTAAGGGTGGAATTGTATCTGATTCCAACAAGTGACCATACTTGTCAAATTGTGCGGCATTCTGATTTAAATGCACTCTAAGCAAATGGGATCTGATCCTTGATAAGGACTTTGCACTTTTCTACAGAATGCACCGCCTGGTTTGGTGTGGAATAATGGAGATCACTGTACCAGCAAGAGTCAAAACTCGTGTTTGTTGCTTTTAATCTTAATAAGATGGGGCTGCGGGGCTGCAGGTGCGGAGGATGTCTGGGGAGGAGGAGTGGAGCGAGCATGTGGAGCTGCGCAAGCGCAAGGACCATTTCATCTTCACAATCGAGTCCACCGGCATCCTGGCGCCCGACCAGCTCTTCCTGCGCGCCCTCGACGTGCTGGCCGCCAAATGCGACAAGCTCTTGGAGCACCTCTGAGACCTTGAGGGCGCCTGGTGCAGCAATTTTGAGGCGCATGGAGCACCTCATAGCCATGCAATCCCGGAGCTGATTGCTAGGGCTGTTTTGTGCATTTTGTCTGAGTAGAATTAGAACCTATCCTGGACAAAAGCATGGCTGTTTGGCCTCCCTGCATAAATATGTCAGCATGTAATGATTCTCTCTTCTACTTTCTGCTTCTTCTTCTTCTTCTTCTTCTTCTTCTTCTTCTTCTTCTTCTCAGAGAATGCTAGGAACTGTGCCTGTACAGGTCGGAATGCATGCTGTTTGCAACCGCCAATGAATATTTTTGATGCACGGTTTAGCAGTGGTAATGGCATTTCATGATATCCAACAATAGCAGCATGGATCTACTGCGAGTAAGAGCATGGTTTCGTGGCATGAATGCTCGGCCCCATTGGAGGCTCCCTTTGAGAAGTCTATCTTCTTGATGCCATTGGTACCTTGCTCAACATCACAGGACCTTTAAAGGAGGGTAGCCCACAAGGTTGCGTCCACAGCTTGCATTTTACATTTACTCATGATCATGTGTCCTATTACTTGGACTACGCACTAGACTGCAAAGGAGTCCAGCTGGCACCTGAAGGTCTCTAAAGCTCAAATGAATAAATATCAGTACACACTGTGTACTACACAGTAATATATTTGTTCGTACAGCACGGAATTTTGCCCACTCTGCAGATGCAAGAATACACATACATACGTCATGAATTCATTCGAATGTGTCAGGTGCCTCTCAAGAGTCATGTGCGCGGTTGAAGAGGCAGAGAGTTCTTCTGAGCTGGTGCATCTGCACTAGCGCTGCTTCCGCTGTCTCCATGGATCCAGGCATCATAGCTTGTGGCAGTGCTTGATATGACGTGCTGACCGACAGCCTCCAGCCTGTGTTCCAACCTCCCCATCGATGAGTCCTTGATCTGGCTGAGCTGTGATGGGACAGCGCTCTGTCCTCCTTGAGGCGGCTGTGCTGGTGCTGGTGCCACCAGTGAATCCCTGAGGTGGGACCTCGCCTGCTCCAGTGCCGCCTCAGCAGGAGAAGGCTCACCAGCCTGCACACACAAGTTTCTCTGATATGCATGCACGGGAAGCAGGCATGCACATGGAACTACCTGTGATAGAAATGGCACAAGGATGAGGTACAGAAGTCCTCTACAGGTGGCTCTCACATTGGGCTAGATCTGATTCTGCACCAGTCTGCACATAGGAAGCACCAGCAGCTGACCTCTGCATGGTGCTGCGGGAGTGGCTCGGCAGAGGGCAGGATGTCCTCTTCTGTCAGCTCGTGCCACACAATGGCATCCGTAGCCACATCCAGCCAGCAACCAAACCGGTCTCCCTCCCCATACAATATCCTCATTGAGCGCTCCACAACGCCATCGGCAGCCACTTGCTCAAGGACATGGAAGGAGCTCACTACCAGCGCAGTCTGCAGGAACCCCTGTCATCACAGCGCACAGCCACTCAGCATGCACTACAGCGGAGTCACATATGCACGGGAGTGGAATTACACATGCACCACACTGGATTGGCCCCCATTGCCCCGGCTGGCGGGGAGCGGTGTAAATACTGAGCACCGTGCCCACGATTGGTTGGGTCGTGCTTGAATCTGGCAAGTCCAACAAGGGGTAGGATTTTGGCAGCCTTCAACTGCAGCTTGTCTGCAGGACGCACCTTGCCTCTTGGCAGGAAAAGCGTGCGATTATAATAAAACACTGGAGCATGCACAGCGGATCCAAAATATCACCATCTGCAAGTCCACGTTTGAGCAGGTGGCATTCAGCTGGTGGCCGCACCTCATTGCGGTAATCGCGCGCCTTGATGATGGGGCCTGCAGATATGTGGGTGATGCGCCGGCTGGCGCGGTTGATGCGGATGGCCCAGTGGGCGTAGTCACCCTTCTTCACATGGAGCATGGACAGGTACTCCTTGTGCTCCGCCCCATTCTCCACGTCCCAGGGCACCGGGTTGCCGCTGCTGTGCATCTCAAAGTCCAAAATCTCCAGCCCTGCGTCCAGTCAGCTCCTTGTCAGCTTTCAATGACCTCAAGCCACCTATCTGATTGTCAATGGTAGTCAATTCCCAATAACATAAGTGCTTGTTTCAGGGTCATGCAATGCGCACCAGTCTGTTGCTGAATGACGGCAGCCTGCTCGTCATAGCAAGTGCGCGACCTGAGCAGAACTCCATCAGGCTGCCCCATGTCAAACTCAAGCACGACGGTGCACGGCAGCAGAGCATAGTAGATCATGAGCGCGCCGTCCTCCTCCACAAAGCCCCAGTTCTTCTCCCGCTTGAAGCCCGGCTTCTCATTCTTCTTGAATGCGCCCACCCGTAGCGAGGCACCAGCCTGCTTGTCACTGGCGAGGTCTGGGTGCTGCGCGCTCTCTATCTCGTCGCTCAGCTGGCTGAAGCGGTACTCATATCTCACAATGCCAGCATCCATGTCCAGGCGGGCGATGGCCATGCGCTCCTGGGCCGGCAGAAAGCCTATCCAGTGCCCCATGTATACCTCGTTCTTCCAGATGAAGGGCCTGCGGCAGAATGCATTGATTTCAGAGAATACTTCATCGGATGAAAGGACAAATTGATGTGGGCTGCAGTGTCTGTGGAAGGGTCCAAGTAGCAAGTGTATAGTGTCCCACCTCCAGTCTGCAGCTTTGTAGAGGTCCGCGCCAAACTCTTTCTGGACACGAGAGAATCCATCGTCCAGCTCGAGCATCTGCACGTCCTCAAGCTTTCGCATGGAGGGCGTCGCCTCAGACCCAAGCTTTATAAGGAGTGGGTGTGACCGCATCCGGCCCTCCAGGTAATTTCCAGTCCGTGCGTACTCGCTTATCCCAAACCACACCTGCATCCCACGAGTTCTTATACATGTATCTTTTCTGTGTATCTCCAGGCACGCACGGGCGGCAGTCATTAGAACATGAAGCCTATGAGGCACTGGCCCACCTCGTCGAATGTATAGACCAGCAGCCATTCTCCGCTGATGGGGTGCCGTACAGCAGCTGGGTTGTAGGGCCCTTGTGATTCGTTATAGAAGCTTGCAGGCAATGCAAGTCGGTTGCACCTCACAGCGCTCGCGGGAAGGACTGTCCCGGAGATCGTTACGCGGAAATTCGATTGAGGACTGGCGCCAACCAAGACTTTCTTAACACTAATTCTCAGATCTTCCAAAAACAACAACGAAACTCCAAGCATCAAGAAACCGAGCACGATGATGGGCCCAGACATCCTCTGGACGCACAAGCTCGAATGCCCCAGCGGTAATTGGGAGCTCTTCATCGTGTCAATGTAATGGCCCCAAGGGGGCTACGATCTTCTCATAAACACAGTAGAATATAGTAAGAGAGATGTGCACCGCTTGCAAATTTGAGAGATGGATATCACAACCTTTCCAAGAATTGCACTTTCGGAGAGCGAATCTTCATTGACGTTGTTGACGAGGCGACCCACGTTCCTTGCGAGAGGCGAGGAGATGGAGACTTGAAGGAGAAAGAACACCTCAAAACAAATTCACTGATTGTTATCGAGCCAACAATCCACTAATCTGCGCAGATTGCATACCCACTCACAGAGACTTCCAGTGCAAATTCTGTTGATCTGGGGTTTTGGCCATTTGGTAAGGAGTGAAAGTCATTACGAGAATTGGGAGTGGATCATTGCATCATGGGTATCTTGTGCAGTTGCTGCAAAGGCGGTGGTGAGTACGAGGAGTACCAACGTGACAGGTAGAGTTCTGTGCCCTTGTTGCTGAGATGATATGGACAGAAGTGTCCCATTCCTGAGGCCATCTGGCTGGAAAGTCTTGGTCTTTATCAACTTCTGCCATGCATATCAGGCCGCTTAGTACCCAACAACCAACAGCTGCAGACCTCGAGGCCAGGAGACAAGCTGCAGAAGCTGTGAGTCCTCCTTCTCCTTTCTTGCGCGGGATCGATGCAAAGCATTTCTGTGCATGTAACTCCAATTACCAGAATGACCTCGACAGGATCAGGCTGTCACAGTTGGAATGGTATGCACATCTGCAGGCGGAGGCCCGTCAGGCAAAGTTTGACACCAGTGCCGTTGGCAAGGCTGCGCGCAAGGCTGTGGAGAATGTCAAGAAGGAGCGTGAAGCCGACGCAGCTGCAGCTCAAAAGGACAATTCTCGGGACTGGCTGAGCTGACCCTGGTTCACTGGTGTTATCTGAAGAGGCGCTGCAGAGTGCCGAGGCGAGAATTATTGCTGCACTATGCCCTAGCTTGAAGGCATCCTGCTTATTATTTGTACAATCATGATCAAGTCTGCACATTTACAGTGATGCTGCTGTAGATACGAAAAATGCTTGGGAAGGCTAGGGTTGCTGTAGCATTCCTCAAGAGTTCAGCTTGTACTAATGAAGTCAAACTCCGAGTCGTCAACCAATCTGTCTTCACTAGTTTGTGAGCAAGTGCTGTTCATTTTCCGTGCCCGCCCGTGCCAAGAAAACTTGTCACATCTGATTGCTTGGGATGAGCGCTTATGCAACAAAAATCTTTATGCCAGTGGCATCACTGTGGCATATGTGTTGTTGGCATGCCACTGGTAAGAGCTGCCAGCCACTGCCAGTGGAATGTGTCAGGACTGTTACATAAGGTCTGTGCCTAATGCGGAATAACTCGTGCACGTACGTGTGATCATCGTACATGTCTAGTAGAGATCCATTGTGCCTGTGTCTGCCAGGTCATCTATATCAGCGACAGTAACTGCGCGTTGTAAGTGCAAAAGGGCCTCCGAAGACTCAGGCTGTTACGAAGAGTCGGACTCGGAGTCCCGGCCGGGCCGCATGCGCGCAGGACTCAGGAGGCTCCACTGTCGGCCACCATTGTGCATTCAGGGGCTACATTCAGGGGGCACCTGACTTGCACATGCTCATCCAACTGCACTGTCGTGCAAAATACAAAACACAGTTCCAAAAATTTCTTGCATGCATTGCATTAATGACCATTGCTAGAATTGCCAATCTGCCCGCCCGGCCCTAGGAGGCCTTCCAGTGGGCAGGAAAAACGCCCCAAAACGCCCACCTAATCAACATGACCTTGGGGCCTGATAGGCATTCCTTTTGATGGAACACAGTTTCTCAATACTGCTTGCTCTATTGCGGTATCTTAACCATCGGCCATGCCATTACTCTGATATTCCATCAGTAGACGAGGTGATCTGAAGAACAAGGTCTTCTTGCCTTCAGATCGTTCGAGATCTTAAGCAGACAGAGCCCTGCATTGTACTTCAGGTTTCATTGTATTGCCAGATGAGCGAATCACATTTGGCAAAAGCCAGATCGGAGATTACAGCTCTACATGGTGTTTCATAGGCATTGGAAACTCGCCTTGCTGCTTTCTATCTTGGCTTACAACACCAATGCTGTCGATGATACCAATTTATCATCTATTGCGGGCTCAAACGCCGCGCCAGACGACGCTACGCGCGTGTGCGTCGTGATTCGCACTTACTGGGGACATGGCGATGGCCTGCTCCAAGGCTTACTACATTCCCTTCAACGCCAACATTATAACCGGTGAATTCATCCACTGGCGTGCCTCATCCACCCTCTGGGAGTGAGCCATCTGCTTGCATGCTGTCTAATGCACATATGGTATTGCTTCCTGGCACTATTTTATGAAATCAAGGGCTGCTCAGGTGGGAGGCCCTGCTGGTTGTCATGGACTCGAGGCCCTTCACTCGGCTGCCAACAATTTTGGCGGAGATCGCTGACGATCGGATCTGGATTTTCGCTGAGCTGATTGGGATTGAGTACACTTCTAAGCATGGAGGAGCCTGGGTGCCCGGCTACCATGGTATGCACACTCTGCATTGCTCAAGAAGCAATGCCACAAAGTTCCTTTGCAGAAGGTGGTAGCAGAACCGAGCTGACTCATTTAGTGCATTGTGCCTGATGCAGGTCTCTTGTACAATCTGACAGACCAAGCGTTTCGGGCTTGCCCCGCCAGCACAGAATGGGTCCTTGCCACAAATGGGGACAACTTGTATGCGGACACCTTCTTTGACAGGATCATGACCGCTCCGAAAGAGGCTGATGTCATCGCCTTTGACTTCTACAGCCGCTATCACCGCGTCACCGGTCCTCCATGCACGCGGTTTCATCGCTCTGAAGGATTGCCTGCATGCAAGCCAAACAGGTGAGGCATCCAACTGCCGATCCAGTCCAATAATCAATCTGAGCAGATTGCTGCCAGTGCCAGTGTCACTTTTGGCGTGCCATCAGAGCAAGCCATTGTTTATTACTGATTGTGATGTTTTGGGCAGGATGCGGTGGTGCCACACAGACCTTGGCGCTAATGTGTTCAGATGGCCGCGCCTTCTGAAAGAGGATCGGCGGCTGGGCTCCCCTGCCGCTAACGCACAGGAGCATCAAGCAGAACACTTTGACGGCCTCTTTGCCAACACTCTTAAGACTGATGGTAATTCCGCTCATCTCTTCCGGATTGAATCGAAGTCCACGCACCCATATCTGCTTGACATCCTCCTGATGCTGCTTTTCCATGCAGTGTCTGTTGGGAACGGGAATCTTACACTATAATCAACTCCTGTTCCCATGCATTCAGGGTGGAACGTACATCATGTCACAGATGCTTGCCTCTACGACCACAACCCCAGTCCACAGAGGTGTGCTCAAAAGGGAGGCGTTTGGGATGACACCAGAGCTCTGTCTTCCGAGCTGGGAGGCACGTGCCTCACACCTGAGGAGGCAGAGGCGCATCTTTGGATTGGCGGGAATGCCATGGAGGCGGTGGAGATTGAGCTGTCAAATGATGGCAATCTTGCATCCTTCCTTAAGGAGTCCAGCAGCGCATCAACTAGCATAAGGTGAGCAGCGTCTTGCCCTTCCCATCGACAGACTTCTGCATGTGCTGCTGAGTCAAGAGTGCATCTGGCACGATTTTGGACCAGTATGTCATGCGCATGGAACAGCACTGTTGAAGACACTTGTGTTGCTGAGCCTTGCAGATGCTTGAGATGGGCGGAGACAGAGGCACAGCATCAGGCGTCCATGGTGTTCTATGGGTACACTTGCGCGGATGATGCAGATCTGTCAGATCTTGAAGCTTTCCTCTCGTCAGGCATGTCACCTGAACAGCAGCAGCAGGTGCTAGAAACAGTGCAGCTGCAGAGCATGCAACAGGCGCAGGCCCCATGGCAAAGGGCAGCCCTGCCTGACAGACGACCTCCCAAGCCACCACCCAGGCAAGCTGCGCACTTTTCTTTCACACACCACAGGCTGACAGATGTGCGCATCTGCAGCAATGCTAGCATCTATGCTATTGCTGCTATGCTTACAGTGAAGAATCTGGTTTCACAGGGGTGCTCTGGCCTCGAGCAAGCGACAAAAGAAAGCGCTCGCTGCTTCTGGCCAGCCCATGGGAGCGCCCGTGCCAGATGACCTGTAAAGCTCCACTATAGTGCTAGATGTCGGAAGCTCTGGCACATGGCACATCTGAATGTGTTTTCTGCCCAAAATCAGGAGTGGTATGTTGAGCTGCGTGGCACTTTTGACACGACGAAACCTTCCACAAACCCCCTACAGCACTGACAATACTACTACCTCCCGCCCCTTTCCGCCCACAATACTAGTACCTCCCCGATTTCCGCCCACACAGCACATGGATACTGGTGCAGTACTGTATACATATAGCATGCTGCTTGTGTCAGAGTCACAGAGCTCATGAAGATACAGTGTGTCCAAGAGAGCCAGTCGACAGGACGTCCCTGTTGCCTGATCGCTTTTTACATGTATAAAATGGAAGAGAGATCTGGATATTGAATTTTACAAGATCTCACACTGTAATGTTTGGAGAGATTTCCAATTGAAGGGTATGACTGACTATCCCTGAATTATTAACGCCCCAGGCCCATAAGCAATTGAATCTCAGATATTGCACCTTGTTGGCATTGCAATACCAAGGTTTAAACGTTTCCATGCCAGCAAGATCTGCACCAGCCTGGCATCTGCGCTCAGCACAGAAACCCAAGCACAGGAACAGCCAACAGGCAGTAGAAATGCTGCAGACAACATGTACAACTGTCCTAAAGACAGCCAGTATTACCTGGGGAGATGATTGTACACAACTGCCAACATGCCTTTGAAGGCAACAGCCGCTCCATGTCTAGCAACAATCTACAAGAGACCTCATGTGATTGTATTCGGAGATCGAGCTGGACGCTAGTATATGTGGAGATCGAGCTGGACGGTAGAAATTCTGCTCGTCAACGCTGCTGCTCTCTTGCAATCGCCTCATTTCTCAACGTGCATCCCAGCATGCCTTGGTATCCAGCAGATCAGGGGGGGCTAATGACCCCAAGCTGCGCTTAACCACCAATTGAAGAGCCAACATAGGGTCATCAAGTGCCCCCCTTCCACCAGGACTGGCAAAACCTCTTCACAGGCCATCACCCTTTTGTATAACCACTGATTACCAGGCCCCATATTCCCTGCTGCCTCTTTATATTTAACCATGCCGTCACCCCCCTTTGGTGTCCCCCTGCCAGGGGGCGAGATAATGGGCGTTGCGAGGGGTGGACGGTCTCAGGAAGAGGTGGTGCGCTGGGGAGTGGCCATATGGGTGGATGAAGATGTGGAGGGTGTGTTTGGAGGGGAGCCGCCTCTGTGGTGGTGGTGGCTCTGATGGTGGCCGTTGTGGTCGGAGGCCGAGCGCTGCCCCCAGCGGCCCTTGAGGCTGCGTGTGGTGTTGGCAAAAGTGTCCTTGATGCCCGCCAGCCGCGAGCGCAGCCCTTGCAGGTCCATGCCCATCCCCCGCGCCTGCGGCGACCGCGGCTCCCCCGGCGCCGACTGCACCCGCCAAAACTAATCAGCGTCAGCATGCGTCCAAGACTCACGTGCAGCATACACTCCTAGCGACTGAACCAGGTCATTTGTTTGTTGTCTGCACTTTGCCGCCTGTCTGCCTGACAGGGCCCGATGGCAGAACTGGTAGGTTTTCTACTGATCCCGATTTGCTGCATATGTTCTTGACAGGTTCTCACTCATATATACTCATAAGCGTGACCCTCTCCCTTGCTGCACTTTCAGTCCACCCAACTACGAGCTCAGCTCCTAAGTGTTAAAAATCCATCAATTTTTCTGGAGCATGACATGGGAAAGCTTGGCCATGGAATATCAACAGACAGGTCAGTGGGATGGGCACCTGTTGCATGAGATTCCGTTGTGAGGGAGGCGGCCAGGAAGAGGGGTGGATGGCGGCGTCATCAGGGATGCCGTTCAAGGCGCCGTCCGCATGGCTGATGCTCGTGCCTGCCCCTGACATCCGACTCCGCACGTGGCCGCTGTCGTGTGCATGACTACTCGCTTCGCCATCTGTGGCACAACACAGGGTATGCTGATCAGAACATTTGCACGCACACATTATCACATTTGTCCAGTTAAATCATCGCCCAGGAGATGATGCTTCAGGACTGAAGCACATGCCATCAAGACCGCAATGCCCCAATACAGAAGATTGCAGGCGCACCAACGGAGTGCCGCTCCTGCGCGGAGGAGCTGGCATGCGCATGCGAGCGGTGCCGCCGCCGATCCCGCCTTGAAGACATGCCATCCATTGTGTTTGCGGCAGCCAGGCGGTGCAGCAGGTGCTCTAGCTCCCACGCATCAAGGCCCACCATAAAGTGCGGGGCACTGGCCGCCAGCCGCTCAGGTGGCACATACTCTCCAAAGGGCAACAGCTCATTCAACGCCTCATCCTGCGGGTGGCCAAGACACTGTTGTGCTTTGTCTGCTCTTTACTAGGCCTGGGAAAAGGCCGTGTCCTGATCTGCTGTATTGCGAGTTCAATTGCATTCAATATGCACGAAGTTGGATTCTTTGGACATTTTCCAGGCACTCCAACAAAGCTGTTGGTATCGGTGTTCAACATACTGGTGTAAGAGCTGCTGTCACCTGCAATTGCAATGCCTTGAAGCACATGGGGCACTCTCTGCTGCGCTGCGCCCATTGCATGATACATTGAAGATGGTAACGATGCCTGCAGAAGATCGTAAAGAAGTGCACGTTCAGATCAGGCCAGACATAATTCGTACACGACATAAGAGAACAAATCTTGGTTCCCAGGGATGATTTGTCAACGAAATGAAAGACCAGCAGCACCAAAAACCTTGTCTTTCAGGAGCAACAGACTCCAGCAGCCACCGATTATCGCAACGAAACCAAAGTGGATGATTGGGCACGCACTGGCAGGTGGTTCTCTGTTCCGGGTCCTCGGAAGTGAAATCGTCCAAGCAGATACTGCAGACATCTTCGTCTACCTCCACCACGGGCACAGCCCGTCTCGATAGCTCAATGTCCTCGTTGATTCCAGCTGTGCTAGTAGATGCCTCATTTTCTTTGGTTTCAGAACTCTGCGAGGAATGCTTCACCGATGATGGTGACGTGCCATCAATTTCCTCAATGTCGAAGACGCCCTCGGTCTCTTCACCATGCGGGCTCGCCATGATCACAATGGTGCCTCGATGCGAGAAGCCAAGGGCTTGTTGTCTCGTATGGGAAGATTTAGTAATCTATTAGTAAACGTGAAGATACTTGGTGTTAAGCCAAACCTTTGCATGGATAGTAGTAAATTTATAAGAGATGTCTTTTCCTGAAATCATGACTCATAAGCTTATGCAGGTTGAGGTTGATCAGCAATGCAGGCCTAATCCAAAGCATTATTGATCTCCCCGACTACAAGCACACGCCTGTTGAACTGCTGCGACAGGGCATCCTCAACCAAGCCCTTGATGTCCCTGGTCCTCTGCAGCACAGCATCCAGCTTGCATGCATCATCCGAAAGATTTCCCTGCAGCGCCTGCCTGCGGCCTTCCACTTCCTGAGCCATCCTGCATGAAAGCAACAGAACATGATGTTCACTGCAGGAATTCAGCCCAGGATGTAGGAGACACAAGACACACAAAGAGTGCCCAAAGGAAGTACAAAGGAAAGCCCGAATTCTCACCTGCGAAACTTCTTCTCCTGCCCAGCCTTCTGTTGCAGATCAGCTGTGACACGATCGAGGTATCGATCCGATGTCTTGTACAGCAGGAGCTGCGCAGTCCTGGGGCTTGTCATCTGGCTGATTGCACTCTCCAGCTCCTGTCAATGGTGCTCACCCTTATTCTGTATTTTATAAAATCTAAATTGTAGTTCAACATGCAACACTTTTCAACCTGCCTGTTGCAAAATAGACGAAGGGGACTGCGCACCTGCAGCCAACCATTCACTGTGCCGGCTGACAAATCCTGCAGGGCATTAGGTGTGTCCGCCAGGAAGCTGCTGCTTGAGGACGTGAGCTCAGAAGCCCTTGAGCGTAGGAAGGCACTGAGCTCGTGCAGCTCATCAAGCAGACTGCTGCGCAGCTCTCCATCACTCACCAGCCGTCCCAGCATACCGCCTGCACAGCAGCACAATTGTCATAGGAAATCCCTTTGTCGAATCACGCAGTGAGCCTGCCAGCAAAGTGTTGGGCCTGCACCTGGGCCACTCTGTGCTGATGAAGTGTCGCAGACTAGCCCGCTGCCATTGACCTGTGGGGTCCCCTCTCCATGGTCTGCTGCCTCTGCTGCCTCACTTACATCAATGTCCCAGTCGATGGCAGCACTGGGTCCTGCATCGTCAGGTGTGGCATCTCCAACAGCGCTCAGATCAATGTCCCAGCTGATCTCCCCTAGACCATCCGTGCTGGACTGCTGGCCTGCTCCCTCACTCCCCGCATCCTGGCTAGGAGAAGTAGTCTCCTGGCTGCCTGCCTCTTTGTTTGCTGCCACTGCAGCCGCCTCGGCTGTGTCTGGCTGCGACTGTGCCGCTGCCAGGTCAGCCGCTAGGTCCGCCTCGCACACCGCTGTAAGTGTCGGCAGCAGCTCTGCCGCCGAGCCTGTCGCTGTGGAAGTGCTGGCCAAGAACTGTATGTAATACTGAGTTGCCTCTGACACACTCTTGGACTGCAGTCTCTGACCAACCTCGAGGAAGGTGCCCGGAAGTTCCTTCACAAGAGAGCGCAGCTCTGACCTTATCCTCACGCCTTGAATGCCCATCCCCTCACACTCCTGCAAGGCAGGCAAGAGTCTGTTGTATCCGTAGCATGACGATTCAACTTTGCAAAATCAATAATGAAGCGCATGGCTGTGATGTGAGGTGCTGCGAGTAAAGTGTATGCACCTGCTGGTATGCCCGAGCAGCAAGCGCTGCGCTGTGCAAGTGCTCTGTCTGCTTGCGCTCCAGGTCCACAAGCTGCTGCTGGTACTTGGCCTTCTGGCGCTTGAAGAAAGGGACTTCATAGTCCACGTTCCGTGCCAGCGTGAGGGAACATTCCCCCAGGTAAACATCTGCAGGGCACGGGGGAACATTTGTAGATATGGGGGGAGAGGAGATTAACTGCGTCGGTTGCTGCAAACGAGAAGATCAGAACACAGCAGCATACGGCGCTCACTGTCTTTCTCATAGGCGCGGACGATCTTGTCCCAGACACCAGCCGGTCCCACAAGACTTCCAAACAGGCTCTTCTCTGAGGTGGATGCGAGGATGTCGCGTATGTGCGTTGCAGCTGAGTAGTCATGAGCAGAGCTCTCTGATTGGCTCTTGACGTCCGCTGGCAAGGATTGCGCCGCTTCCTCTGCCTTTGATATGATGATCTGCAGCTTTCGATGCCAGTCCTTTGGCAGTCTTTGGCGGCTTGCCTATCAGAATCAAGTGCACCGAATTGCCTGAGTGATTCTCGCATACAGTCTTGCAGGACATTGCTCACAGTTTCCAGGAAATTATCAAATATTCAGACGCACCATCCATTCCGCTACTTTCGCATAATTCACGTCGAGAGGAAGCTGATCGTTGGTGGGCGCCATCAGAAAAGCAATCCTGAAGTTTCGAGAGTTATAATCCGCACCAATGGACAATCAACCGTAGCAATTCCAAGACCTTACAATGATACTGCTACAGCCCGAGATAGAGGCAGAACACGCCTTTAATCACGCCAAAAACTTTCCCAAGGCCGATCAAGGAGTCTTAATTGCTACCAATGATGCTGGTATGAGCTGCTGACGAGCCATTATCATGTACAAGAACAGACGATGGGAAAGCGCATGCACATCTTCCACTTGCAGAATGAATTGCCGGACATATGTGTCACACGAGACTTTAAGGGGTTCCCTCGCTCGCATGGCACGTGAGTGGATAGATCTGACGTCGCCAACTGCGCCAGCCTGACTGACGGCGATGTCCTGTTGGCGTCACGCTTTCACGCGTTTTCACTCAGATTGGCAAGCAGGAGGGAGCCAGCAAGCAAAGAGGCCTCAGTGTCGAGAGGACAGGATGGCGGAGGAGGCAGATATGCAGTCGGTGATGCGGATTGGTGCGTGCTCGTGCTCTTTCTCCCCCCTCCGAAGTACCAGTCCTTGGCGCTTTTGTACGCGCTTTGCACAGAGGTTGTATTGTGGACAGCGCGGACTCGTCGCCTAGTCGTACAGCCCCTTTGCCTTGCTTCAATCGAATCAGGGCTTTCAAGATTCTGTGCGGCGTTCACCTGGGTTGTGAGCGGTGTTTTCACTTTGATGCTTGGTTACACTTCGGTCGCTAGAATCATCGCTCTTGGTCCTAGGGCCATTCCCAGTGTGCGCAGCGACCAAATCATCCCAGGCACCACCTTTGTCTTGCCCTGCATTGCCAAATTAACGTGGGCTTCGCGTTCCCAGGAAAGCGCTGCTTCGTCGGCAACCTGGCGTGGAAGACTTCCTGGCAGGATTTGAAGGACAAGTTCCGCGAGATAGGAACGGTAAGGTTTCAGTCCAACTTGTTCGTCTGACAAGGTGTTGTGTCGCCTGGCTTCCTCCAGTCTCCGGCGCTCAAAGAGGTTCTAACCCTTTTCCTGTTGTACTGCTCACCCAAAATGAGGGTCTCCAGTAACGCAATTCCACATCTGTTCGCAGGTTGTCTATGCCAACGTCGTCAGAGATGATGCTGGTGCGGCGAAAGTCACTTCCTTTCTCCTGTGCATGGCTTATCTAGTGCCAATCTGGATCCCTGCCCAAGGGCATCCTGGTGTCCTGTCGTCCCTGGTTGCCAGGATGCTTGCCATTTAGCCTCCCCAGACCCACATTGCTGTTCTCCTGCTGCTTTTCAAGGATGAGCACCCGGTGTGGTTCTGCGCAGGGCGTTCAAAAGGTTGGGGAATCGTGGAGTTTGAGACGCCCGAGGAGGTGGGAGCCATGATCCTGTGAAAGACTGATGATCACAGCATGTCAGGCTTCATTCTGACTGTGAGAGGCGGCGGTTCCAGGCTTTCATGTTCTGAAAACTGGCAATTGTTTCGCCAGGCTGTGGCGGCTGTGAACACGTTCAACGGCGAGGAGATTGCAGGGCGCAAGATCCTGGTGCGCGAGGACAGGGAGGACCGGGACGTGAAGCAGTACAACAAGGACCACGGCATCGAGAGGCCGGAGGGCGCCCGCCCGCCGCGCCGCAGCCGCCGCGGCACCGCACAGCAGTCGCAGGAAGGGGCCAAGCTCAACGGCGATCACGCCAGCGAGCCCCTGCAGGAACCCAGTGGTCTGCAGGTGTGCTCAGAGTGCCCGGCATTCAATCGGCATGCAAGAAACTGAGAGGGCATCTGAGTCATAGTGCAATGTTTTGCATGTACTACATTGCCTGTCTCGGCCTCCCGATGGCTGGTGTGAGCCTTTTGGTGCCCTGATACTTCCTCAGCAAATTGCTGCAATTGTAGCGCTCCAGTGCATTGCTGACACAACCTGACTGTGACTGTGTGCAGGTGGTCGTGCAAGGCATTCCATGGAAGTACAGGGACGAGGATCTGTCAGCGCTCTTTGAAGACTGTGCCCCCGCCGTGGAGGCCAAAGTTGTCATCAGCAAGGATGGCCGCAGCAGGGTGAGGCTTTCTTTATATCATTATGTTTGTGCTGCTCTCCATGCAGTCCTTGACGACGTGAGAATGGTGCATAATCCGGGCTGGTTTTTGCAGGGCTACGGTACAGTGCGCTTCGACTCCAGGGAAGATGCTGACAAGGCTGTCAGGGAATTGCACAGCACAGAGCTAGAGGGCCGCACCCTCACCGTCAAGATCGACAAGTAGGGCTCCATTTGGAAAAATTTGCTGCTTCTCTCATGCTGCACTGTTGCTGTTGCTGCCCTGTGCCTCTACTTGTAGTGTTAATACCAGTGTGCTCGCAGATTTGCCTGAAGGATAAAACTGCTGTTCTCCGTGACGTTCCAGTACAACTTTGCTTTCTTCGGGGCTGCTTGCAAGAACTTGGCTGCTATTCTTCACTTTGACAAGCGTGGACACTGTTCGCTCTGAAAGCCAGCATCAAATTGTACAACACCACGGCCGTGACGAGGTGTTTGTCACCGCCTAGCTGTGGTCAGAGCACAGCTGCAGAAGCTGATGTCAAATGTCCCCAAGCCTGTCGTCAGTGTACCATTTGAGATTGACATTGCTTTGCTGGTTCTTGATTTTCGTGTTTATTGCATTGAAGCCTGATATGCTTACATGCTGTGACAGTGCTGTCTGCATAAGCTTTACCTTGCCTTTCCGTTTGTGCATTAGACAGGTGTCACACTTGAGGGTCTTTGGGTTCCTGAGTTGACGATATGCAATTGCTGTGTGGGTTGGGGACGATGCGTCACTATGCGTACTTGGTGAGCTACTTGGTGCTCAAATGCAGCTTGTTTTTCAAAAGTGCATGAACTGCAAGATAAATACAGTAATCTATGTCAACGCTATGGATGCCAGACTCTGATCCATCTTGTCTTGGCGCACGTGCCAAGCTGGTATATCTTCTTCATACACTCACAAGCACAACAGGCATCATACCTACACTACTTGTGTTTGCTCCCATGCAAAATTCTTCAAGTGTTGTGATCATGCATTGCAGTGCATGAAAAGCGCACTACACTTGCACAGCAAACCAGCAATTGGAATGCATTTATATACCTACCAAGTAATGCAGTACTCTCAAACTTGCAACACCGATACCCTCAAATCCAACTGTCCGATCTGTGAAAAGCACAGGTTGCACACCAAAATCTCTGATGCCTGACGCCTTCTCTCAAAATTTCTCTTCTCAACCTCTCTCAAAATTTCGTCTCATCCGGATCATAAGTAAGCACTGTGACGCAGCCCACCCCACTTGCTCTTAGCTCCAATAAAAGGATCCAACCCACACAATGGTGGAGCTTGTCTGAAGTAGATACAATTGTCTCTCCACCATAATTCACACAATACCACACAGCAGTGACAGGAGACAAATACAAGGGTTCACTGCATCCTGCAGGAAAAGGACCTGCGGCTCTGGAAGTCAGACAGTGGGGTCAATCTTGTCTGCAAGCTCTGATGAGAATGTGCCGGCGAATTTGGCGAGTGAACCCAAAGCCCCCTGGCCCTGGAATCCTGCCTGCACTGCAAAACCTGCGCATGCACACCAAGAAGGTGAAGACAGTGGCTAGATTTCTTGTGCATTTGGGCTTCACAGTGCCATACAACTCCCAAGCTCAAGGCCATTGCGACCTCTCATACAAGCTTTGCCTGGATTGTAATTGCGCACCCAAGAATGCCACCATAGCCAAGCGCCCGTGCTTGATCTCTGCTTCGCGCAGCTTGAATGTCCTCTGAGAGTCATCTGACGCCAGCTTCAGGGGGTCAAACAGGCCGCCTGCATGACAGACGCACACCTTACTGCATTTCCTTTAGCAGATTTGGTAGATTCCCCGGTGTGCTGCTCTTCCAGTGTGTTTTGGAAGGCGAGTTAGGTGATGAGGCAAGGGTGGATCACCTGGGTAGATGCGCTCCTGCAGGTCGGTGGACCTGTTGCGGTAGATCTCAGCACCGCCCACCAGTAGGACCTCGATCCAGATCAGCTGGCTGATGGAGAAGGGCAGGCTGAAGCCCAGGTATTGTGTGCCGTCCAGCTCCACCTTGCCAGCATCCACCCTGCAAGCACACGAGGAGCTCAAATTTGCCTCCATTCATGTCACATGCAGCTGAGGAATGCATGCAAGAGCATCCCAGCATCCTTGTAGGCATTGCGTATACAGTCAGAGAGAGCAGACGGACGCTGCCATGGCTTCAGACAGTGCCTACCAGGATACACCGGTGGTTGCCTCTGCAATCACGACGCCAAGCGCTCCGAGCATGGCCCACCTGCATGCCTTTGAGGTATTAATCCACATCCAAAAGTCAAAGGAAAAATTCTTAAGAATTCAACAGGAATGTGCTTTCACTCAGTGTTTCTATCCAAGCAAAAATGAGGCACCACACCTGCCGTGGATGAGCTCTGTCTCGCGGAAGCGTTGCAGGCCGAACACCTCAGAGTATGGCGACAGAGCAGCGCCAGTTGCCTGAACCTTGGAGCCGCTGTACTTGCCAACAATGCCGCCCGCCTTGTTCACAGACTTGTTGATGTCACTCTGGTCCAGATCAACCTGTGCACACGAAGGCAGACTTTGATGCCGCATGTTTTGGGACTCACTGATATGGTACCAGGACAATCGTAAACCACATTGGCACATGCCTGAAGGAATTCCGATGGTTTCGATAATTCCAATGGGTCGAATCCCCGGTCTCCTGGCAAAGATCCATCCAACCAGGCTGGCCTCTGTGTGTTGGGTAGCCACAGTGCATCACCTGCACAGAAGTATATAGCATCGTCAAAAGTATGATCCTTCACACTTCGCGTAGCATTGAAGTGTGCATACCATATCTTTGTCCCAAAGTATCGATGCCTGTCGCTCACCGTCGAATTTCTTGTAGGTGCGGGTAGCCGAATTGGCAGCTTTCTGAGCTTTCCTCACGATTTTCGTAGCAGCCATGACCGTCTTGGCCCCATTTTGAGGTGCCAGAGCGGTGGTGCTGCCAAGGAAACTGCCCGACAGGTGAACCATGACGCCGACCTGCAGAGCAAGAGCGGTGAGACAGAGGGCGTTGTTGCATTACATCGCAGAGAGGAAATCAACCATCCGGACGTGTCTGAACACATTGTGCTAACGTGAGCAGCACTAAAACTCCAAGGTCCAGTCGAGGATCCGGCACGCACCTTGTGATGTTGTTGCAAGAGCCCGAGCGAAACCTCCACACTTGAGAATCTGTGTCTGAGCGACAGAAACTGATTACTGAGCGCAGAATTATGCTTTACGAGGACAATCTATGAGTTGCGTATCTAAAGAAAAGATTAAGATTGGATAGGGTTTCCACCCCTGTAACGCAAGATGATGGGGGTTGATATCTCCAGCTTGATGTGCGGGTTCCACCCTGCACCAAGTGCACTCCTGTTGAGCAGCACATCGACTTGAGAATCGCAGTGCGAAGTGGAATAGTTCAGTGCCTCAGCAGGGCAATTTTCATGGGTGGTGTCTGAGTCATGGGTATTGATGGTCGGTCCAGAACAATGATCAGACCAGTTCTTTTCCTGCTGCTTGCTGCAGCACTCACATGTCGAGCCTCAGAACAAAAGGTACTTGTGCTGCTTGACGATCCTCTCATACGAAGCACCCACAGCCTCTTCTTCAGTGACCTGAGCAGCAGAGGATACGAGATCTCCTTCAAGTCTGCTAGCGATAGAAAGTTGCAGCTGAAGGATTGGGACGAATGGCTGTATCAAAAGGTTATCGTCTTCGCGCCTTCTGCAACAGGCAAGGAAGACGTTGCAGATTATGGCTAAAGCAGATCGCTTCATCAAAACTTTAATGTTGGTTGAGTTTTTATATAAAAGGCCATCCATCTATTGAATGTCAGTGCAATGGGATAACTACATTTTAACGTCTTTGTTGTTCTGGCTTCTTGAATTCGTTGATAGAATCTTCTTGTTGAGGAGACCGTGGTTCTGATTGCTGCTGATTGCAGATTTTGGTGGCGACATTGACGACGGCACTCTTTTAGAATTTGTGGATGCCGGCAATGATGTACTCATTGCAGTGGACTCGAAGGCTTCTGAGCTGATAAGGTGCGTTCATGCCCACCTTGACCCAGCCAGCTTTCATCCAAAAAGTCTGCTCTCACCCATGGGTTGTCTGGTGGTCCTCCAGGGGTCTGGTGGCGGACATTGGCATTGACTTGGAGGCCAAGGGAACAGTGGTGACAGACCATGTGGATTTTGTGAAGTCAAGCAGCGACGGCCACAGCCTCATTGCCTCGGAGGAGTTTGTGCAATCTGAGGCAGTCCTTGGAAATTTCACTGACCGCTCCCCCATCTTATTCAAGGGGACAGCTGCAAGCATCTCGCCTGAGAGCACACTGGTGAGTGCCATTTCTGCGCAATGTACATTTATTGCTGCTGAGAAGTCTGTTCCCATGGTGACACAGGCGTTGGCTGGATGTGCAGGCCATCAGCATTCTGGGCGCCCCAGAGACGGCCTTCAGCTATCTCCCTGGGAAGGCAGTTACTGAGAATCCCCTGGTGGCAAATGGCCACGCCACTCTGGTGGCCGGTGTGCAGGTGACAAACTGGCTCTGGACTTGATGCCCCTTCTTCAGACCAGAACGATCACAGCCCCATCTTTGTGCACATACATATGTGGGAGTTATGATCATGAACTGGAAGTGCCATGGCGGATGTCTGCAGGCTAGGAGTGGTGCACGCGTTGTGGTAGCAGGGTCTGTGGACATGTTCAGCAATGCCTACTTCAATTCTGCCGGCTTTAAAACCTCATCGGGCAATAAGTGCGCCGCTGACTTGCGTCCTTTATGTAGGGATAACGAGTCTTGCATGTCATGCTATCATCTGAAGAATGCACTGTTCGAAGCAGCGCCTGGCTCACATGCCTGGATGCTGTCAAAATCAGTGCCACAGCAACCGCCAGGGCATCATTCCAGTACTTCCTGCATGCACCTAGCTTTGCATGGAGCGTTGTTGCCGTGGCACATCCCACCTGTGTATCTGCTCTGCATTGCCTGCACCAGCAATTGTGCATCCAGCCAACACTTTATTGTTGCTGGGAAGTAGGTGCAGCAAGGCGGGTAACAGGGCGTTCTGCAGTGAGGTGACCCGCTGGGCCTTCCATGAGCGGGGTGTGCTGCGGGTGACCAATCTGCACCACAGCCATGCTGGCAAGCAGGAGCAGCCGGACTGGTACCGCGTCACTGACGACCTCCAGTTCGGCCTTGACATCCACGAGCTTGTGGGCGGCATCTGGCAGCCATTCAGGTGCGTTCCCTGGCTTGCATGCAATTCGATATATACTCTCTTGAAAAGGGGCCAGTGCTGATCCTCAAGGCTGGATGTGCTGCCAAAGCAGGTGTGGCCAGATTGTTCTGGGACAAAGTTGTGGGTGCTTGCATGCGCAGGGCTGATGATGTGCAGGTGGAGTTTGTGATGCTGGACCCCTATGTCCGTGCCGAGCTGCAGCACAATGACCAGGTGAGACACGTAGCATGGTCCCAATAATGCAGCCGGCATCCTTCTAATGCAACTTCAAAGCATGCACCATCAGCTACAGATAGCTGAAACATTGTGTTTCTTGTTTGCAGGGACACTTCTACACAGCTTTCAAGGTGCCAGATGTGTACGGTGTGTACAAGTTTGTCATAAATTACCGCAAACCAGGTTACACGCCTCTGGACTTGGCAAAGAGGGTGAGGCCCCTTCCATCATGAATGAATGTGCCCCCTTTCACTGTGTTCTGTGGCAAACATCTTGAACGGAACAGTCAATGCTGCCTGGCTAATGGCATCATTTTCGTCATGCAGGTGTCAGTGCGACCCTACCGGCACAATGAGTTTGAGAGGTTCCTGGTGGCTGCATATCCGTACTACATGAGCGTGTTTTCGACAATGGCAGCCTTTTTCGTGTTTGGCATTGTCTTCTTGTATCACAAGTGAATTGATCGTGAGGACCCGTGCAATGTTGGAAATCCATTGTTACAATAAGTTCAGCTGTTGCTGAAGAACCTCATGGATGCACATGACCATGCACAACAAACATTGATACTGGTCATGAGGCACTGGATTTTCTGGACCCATCAAAACCTTACTCTGCTGACATCTGAAGCACCCATTCCAAAAGATCCCTTTTGGCGCAAATATTTGGGGCATGCAGTTCCTACCAATTGGAAAGGGGAGATTCACGTCTGGGGAGATTCCATGAAAGCCGCTTTGGGCCTCCTTTGAGCGAGGCGTCAATATGCACAAGGACGTACTGGTACAAACAAATTTGGGAGGCACGTGAAAAACATAAATGCAAACTGTGGCGCCTCTGGCTTGTCCTTTTGAGGTCCACATTGACAGAATATCACTCAGCTCTCAGACAAATACAGTAGCGCACACACGCTCGACCCCACGTAAATCCATATCTTATGCAGCCACGTCTTCAACGCTCAGCCCCTTGCCATCCCTCTTTCCAGCTCCCCACTTCTGTGCTGCAGCGCTGCTCAGAGCCAGAGGCCTGCTGGCCAGCGGTGCCCGCCTGGTGGCAACCGGGGCCATGCGGCCAGACACGCCGTTGCTGCGGACTGTCAGCGTGTCCACTTCTGGGGTCGCTGCTGTGCTGCTGTGGGGAAAGCCTAACTCCTTAGATGGGTGCTGTGTTGCCACCGCCTCAGCATCGCTGGCCTGCTGGAGGGACTCTGCGACTGCCTGTGCCATCTCCGCGCCGGCCAGTACTGGGGAGACCCCATCCCCGTACACCACCGGCACGCACCTGCACCACCGATAAACCACGCTCAGACCTCCATGCGTTTGTCCCGCAGCATGAGCTGGAGAAAATCCTATCACATGTTGCGTTGGGGCAACCCCAGGGTGCGGATCCCTGTGTGAGTACTGCATGTGTATTGTAGTATAAGAAATGGTGGAGAGCAGCTCTCTTATAGGATGAGACTTGGGCATGGCACATCAGGCCAAGGGCGGTGATGATAGTCTTCCACAAGGGAGCCACCTTGCGAGGCCGGCGCTGTCGGCGGCGGCAGCCAGGCGGTCGTGGAGGGAGGTGAGGCGCACGTCCCCCTGCACGTCCTGCAGCGCCGTGCGGATGGCCGCCTCCGGGCCCACCACTATCACCGTCTCCCGCGCCCTCGTCAGCGCTGCACACGCACCAATGCACACCCCCGTCACCATCAGCAAACTCTCCCCGCTGGTGATTTGCAGCCGACTCGCAGCAGAAACTCCTTGCTGCTGTTGCGCCAAGTGTCAAGCTATAGGAAGTGAAGGCAGGGGCTTCACAATTTGCCAGGCTTGCTAGATTTATTTTAATTTAAACTCCAAGCGTTCACATTCGTATCAGGAGAGAGTCTGGTGGGCAAGGATGAGGGTCCAGAGGCAGGGGCGGGACCTGTGTAGAGGAGGCGGCGGGTGAGCAGGGGGCGCTGGTTAGGGGACAGCACGACGATGACGGCCTTGGACTCGGAGCCCTGCGCCTTGTGCACGGTGGTCGCCCACGCCAGCTCCACCTCCCACAGCTCCGGCCCCACATACTCCACCTGCTTCGGCCCTGCATCACCCGACACACCTCCTTCATGAATACAACCGCCACAGTGATGCTTTCTGATGTGCAAAGCATCATCTGTTGACAGGAGAACCTGCATTTGCGTCAAGTTTAGTTTGACCGAGCCAGGCTTGCCTTTTGTGCATTCCTGCTATATGCATGCTGTGATAGGTCACCTCACCTAGAGGTCATCTGGTTACTCAAGGCCGGAAGAATTACAAGAGGGAGGGGCGGGTGATGGAGGGGCAGGCACCTGATGAGGCGGAGGGGAAGTCCACAATGACGCGGCGTGCCTTGGCATCGATCTCGCTGATGTAGCCGGGATCGCCGTTGTAGACGTCCTTGTCGTAGTTGTTCACCGCCTGCGCACCAGCACCACACCCGGTGAGGCCCCCATGCTAAGGCAGATAATGCCTCTTCGCCAATTCAACACAGCAAGCATTTGTCCCGGCGGTGAACAATCCTGACAGGGATGGGGCCCAAGAACGCGCCTATTATACTATGAAAATATTGACAAGTGACATATCTTTGGTAGTGAAGAGCATTGGGGCCAGGCACAAGATAGATGCTGCTTGGGGCAAGGAACGAGGGAACGCGCCTGGATGACGCGGTCGCCCACGCGCAGCAGCTGGGGCCGGTCGCTGGCGGCTGCCAGGCTGATCTCCGCACGGCCCGGCTGCGGCGGATTCAGCAGCGCCTGCAGCCGCGCGTTCAGGCTCTGCACACCCGCGGGGCCCCTCCGCATCGGAGACAGCACCTGCACAGCGGCCATGACCACAATCCCCTCAGCCCCGCTACGAATGATACCTGCCATTTTTTTTCAAAGAGGGCCCCTTACTGGGAGAGCAAGCAATGCGCAGATTGGCTGCTGGTATACAGTCAGGCAGGAGCTTTTGCCAGGTCAAGGGAGGCGGCTGCGCGCACCTGCATGTCGGTCTTTGCGTCGATGCCGCGGTCTGACAGGAGGCTGCCACTGACGGTGGCCACGACCTCATCCTCAATGCCCGCCGTGCTCCTGGGAACCACCCACAACGCCTCGCTCTCCCGCGCCGCCTACACATCAACAAAGCGCACCCTCGTCGACTCTGCAATTTAGACATTAGCTTCTTGTAGTGCAGGCAACGATGCCGCGAAGATTGGCCTGAGCTTACATACATTAAGCTCCATGACAGACCTTGCCTGTCCCCACTTTTAGAGGAAAATTGCCGATTCAGGGCCTCTGGTATGACGCACAGTGACCGCAAACCCTGGCTGCAGAACTTGGGCATATGCTACATCCAATCACCTTGGTGTCGGGGCAGCAGCTCCTGCAATGTAACAGTGTGCGCACCTGGGAGGGGATGCGTGGGGCGACGCGGGTGAGGGGCGGCATGGCGCCGGCGTGGACTGCGTGCGCGGCCTTGACGATGGCGGAGCCCTGCGCCTGGCGGAAGACCTCGCGCAGATCCACCACCGGCACAGCGCCCGACTCTATCGCAGCCGCCAGAAACGAGCCCGCGCCCACCGGCGGCAGCTGGTCCGCGTCGCCTGCAGCACCGCAGCGCACGCACCAATTGAGTCAGTGCTGCTTAGATCATAGTTTTGCGCACTTGAATGCGAGCACGAGCATGGAAGCTTGCAAGTTACGTAGGACAAACATCTCCCATGCCAGGCGGCCTTGGGATTTTCTTTTAATACTGCAGCCAATGCAATCAGGCAAGTGTTGCATGATGTTTCCAGCATATGAGACGCCACATTGAAAGCCTGCAAGAGACAAGTGAGAGTCCATTGCACACTGCCGGGCAGAACCAATGAAGGTGCATATAGAGAGGGCAACGGAGCAGCGCACCGACAAGGACGAGCTGGACGGGTCGGTCGGTGGGCAGCGCATCAAGAAGGGCGGCCGCCAGAGACATGTCCAGCATGCTCGCCTCGTCCACCAGCACTGCCAGGCTCCCCCTCGCGCACTCCAGCGGCCACTTTGCATTGACCGTGAAGCTGCCCTCCATTTCACCCACTCCCTGTGCGCAGCTCCCGCTCATTCACACACGATGAATCATGCATCATGAATCAAAGATGCTTCCAATGGGGTTTCACAGAACCTGTCCCGCAGCTGGGCTCGAATGTGAGACACAAGGAACAGAACTTCTCCAAGAAGACCCGAAAGGGATCACTGTGCAGACTGTGACTCCTTTGCACAGTGCTCCCGTCTCTATCCTACAACCCTGAAATCCCAACTTCAGCACAGGCACAGTACCCTTGACAATGCCCTGGACAAGGTGAAGTGATAGAAGATGAAGTCCTGACCTCGTCGCTGGAACCAGAGGCGGCGTCCTTGGCAGTGCGCTGGCCCCGCGACTTGTAGCCCAGCAGGCGGTGCAGTGTCGTGGCCTTGGATTGCTTCGAGCCGGCCTCCTCCTGCAGGCGCTGCGCTGCCCTCCCTGTGAAGTTCACGTTTCGTGTCAAACCGAAACGGGCATGTCTTCACGCTGGGAATATCAAGCGATTAATTGCCCCACCTGGGGGTGAAGCCGGTGCCTGAGGGTCTCACTTAATTTTATTCAGTGCTGAAGGATAGCCTAAGTTTTCGCAGGAGATTGATCATTGCATGCGGTATGGGGAGGCAAAGGAGCAGCACCTGTGGGGGCGGCCAGGCGGATGTCCTTCTCCTGGCGGGCCCACAGCTGCACAATGGCCTTGGTGGCAAATGTCTTGCCGCAGCCCGGCCCGCCCGTGAGCACCACCAGAGGAGCTGTGCTTGCCTTCAGCACCGCCGCCTTCTGCCCCTCACTCAGCCCCGCCGCGTTCCCTGCAACGCCACTTTTCCAGCTCACTCGGCAGCCAAAACATCTAGCAGTCCCTACCTATATTGCACCAGCACTGCTCCTTCTTGGCAGCTGTCTAAAGAGAAGAAAGCGTGAAGAACGGCCGGGCATGAGGGGTGCACCTGAAGCGCTTTGTGTCTTCAGCCACGCATTGGACCACTTTTTGAAGAACTCCTCCCTGTTCTCAAACGTCTGCTCCTCCTGCGCAGCAATGCGCACCAGCGCAGCCGCCACCCGAACCTGCCATGCGCACCCTCACCAAATCAGGACAAGATATGGCCACCCAACTTCTGACTTAGAAGAAAATTTGTGCCGAATGGAACACTTCCACCCACTCACATGTCAGTGTGGGGTGGGAGGTACCTCTGCATGGTGCATGCCTGCCAGGTAGCAGCGCGAGTCAGCATGCCACGGCCAGGGCAGCGCCTCTGCAGCGGGCGCAGATTCACTCACGTGGCCTGCAGCAGATGAGCCTGCCGTGGGGTCCACCCATGCCGCGTCTGTACATGCCACGCCAGCCGTCGAACAATTTCAAAATAAACCCAGAAGCAGACTCATTTGGAAGTTCTCATCAGAATCAGCAGTAAGGAGATGCCTGTGCCAAGCAGCCAGTTCAGTGATAACAAGGCGGGCATGGGCGCGCACGTTTGGACTTGGACTTGTCCCAGCTGGCCTTCATCCTGGCAGCGGTGATCTTGCCCACGCCCTTCAGCTTCATCAGCTGCTTCTCCGCCGCCACCGCGCCGCCGTTGAGCACCCGGATGATGCGCTCCCCAAACTCGTCCACCATCTGGCGCGCCCTGCAGGGCCCCACGCCAGTCATGCGCACAGCCAGGTAGGCCTGCAGCGACTCCCTCCTGGCAGCCTCCTGGGCTGCATCCTGCCAGTTGCCGCCCTCCTGCGCACAACACATTGTTATGATTATTGGGCCAGTCCGATAGTAAGTGGGCCGTTAATTTGATTGTATTCCCTTGCTATCTGTCTGAGTGCAATTTTAGGGCACGTGGAATCCTAGCGTTCCTTATGGCTGGCATCATTGACAGCCTCTGCATGCGTCAAGTCTTTGGCAAGGACTCCTCTTTATATGGGCAGGGCTGTATTTGAATGCATGCAGAAAGATGAGGTGGGGTCGCACGGGGGAGTCGGCATCCCCAAACACGTCCGAGAGGGGCGGCGTGGGAGCCTGCGCCGCGCTGATTTGGGTGAGCAGAGGGGCCTCCGGAGCTTCCACCACCAGCAAGCCCCTCTCCTGCAGCCGCTGCGCCACCCTCCGCAATGACTCCTCGTCCTCCCACCTTTTCCCTGCACACAACCACCTCACCCATCAGCCCATTCTTTCAGCACATCACCACCACAATAACACGTTCATGAGGCCAACACACAAAAGAAAAGTGCCGTGTACAGCACGTACTCTTTGAAGGTGCAATTGCAGCTGCCAGAGATGGCAAAAGCAGCGCACCTGAGCTGGCCATGAGGCGCAGGGTCTCGGAGAGCAGCACATTCCAGGGCAGGTGGGTGTGCCCCGACTTGTCCGCCGCCAGCTGCAGCGTGTGCAGGAAGGCCATCGCGCCCCTGGACAGCAGGTCCGACGGCGCCTCAACCGCACGCGCAAGATCCTCCGCCGCCCTGGAACATGGGAAGCGCGACGCCTCAGCCGCAAAACGTATCGCCTACACCGCCGTGGCTGACAAGCAAGTTTGTTTCAATGAGCAGGGTTGACAAAGAAGAGTGATAAGTGTGGGTGGTGTACAGAGGAGAGCGGCACCTGAAGGAGACGCCAGGGATGGAGAACAGCGCGGAGTAGGGGTCTTTACGCAGGCAGGCTTCCGTGTGGAGACCATAGCGCTCCACCAGCGTCTGCGCCAGCTTCCCCCCAACTCCCAGCTTCTTCAGAAACGCCCGTGCATCACGCGTCCCTGCCAGGCACACATTGCCTCAGCCGCCAAATTTCTATGACCACCGACCGGTATCTCCATAGCAGGACAGAGAAAGAAGCGGCAACTGCAGAGAGGGGAGTGGGAAGAAGTGTACCTCTGCTTTCGTCCCAGTTGTGCTTGATCATCAGGGCGAATTTGCTGCCGATCCCCTGACAGGCCGTGAGCTTGGTCGCAGCTGATGGGCTGTCCAAGACATTCAGGATGCTGGTCCCGTACTGCTTCACCATATTCCGCGCAAACACAGGTCCAACCCCTGCATTACATCTCATTTTTAGCAATCAAAATGACAGCACCTTCATGCCCTGTTCAGCATGGCGCAAAGACTTTCACAAAGACAGCTATCATGGGGTGTGCAATGAAGTTTTAAGAAGACACAGGTCTTCTTGCCTGGGATAACGCTGGAGAGGTAGGCTGCAATGGCGTCAGGGGACTGCGGCACGACCTCCTCAAAGGCAATGGCCTTCAGCTGCGTGCCATGTTTGGCATGCACGTCCCAGTGCCCAGCAAAGCGCAGCAGCTGGCCCCTGTCCGCGTGTGGAAAAGTGCCCACCACTGTCACAATATTGCCTGTCCGGGAGCCTGCACAACACCAGCTTTATGCCTTGACATCCAGGGAAGTGCAATATTGAAGCAATCCCTCCAGACAAGGGATACACAACACATGACATGGATGTGCTTGGAGTACAGTCTGGCACTTGAGACCTACCTCTGCGGGCAGCTGATGCGGCTGCGGGTGAAGGTTGAGCATCAGGCGGCTTGCCCGCAACTTGCACAGCGTTGACTTTCAGCACGGTGTAGCCGTCGGGAGACTTGAACGTCACTCGATGCACAGTGCCCTCCACCATGCCAGTGGCCGCAGCCAAGGCTCCCTCCAATTGCCGCACCTGCATTGTAAATACGACTCTGTCAGAGGTACGAACGACTACCTGTGAGGCACACTTGAATACCAAAAGAAGTCGAATGACGGCCTCGACACCATTGGCCTTCAAGATGGGACTCTAGCATCAGCTCACCTGGTCTGAGTGGGTTCCAGATGCAGGCTCAGCTGCTGGCTTTGCTTCCCCATTCAAAAGCATGCCGCCAGCGTCCGGGCCTGACTGCCATCTGGCTGCCTGCTGCTCTGCAGGGCTCTGCAGGGCATGTGCTGACGCAGTGTCAGTGCGAACAGCCACAGCAGAGGTGGTGCTGCTGCGCCCCGGGCCCTGCGATGTCCGCGGCTGGATCTGCAAGTGGGGCGGGCACGCTGCATCCTTGCCAAACGCCCCTGCTATGCACTTGGTGGGGCGGTCGCGCTCGCCCACTGCATGGCTGTGCCTTCTGATCCCATGCCACGCCACATATCTGTCAATGCTGTGCCTGCCGGTAAACCTTACAGCAGTGCTACACAGGTGAGGTCTCGCTGCCATCTGGGAGACCCTCCTCACAAGGCTGCCATCAGCTGCCGCTGGGCCAAGCCTGCTGTGTGGATGCAGCAGCAGACTGCTGGGAATTTGCCTGCAGGCAGCTGCTGTGTGGCCTGTCTGGCGCAGCAGGTTGTTGCCCTGCGCCGCTTGACTCTGGTATGTCCAGCTCGTACTGAAAGGCATCATGACCTTGTCAGCCCTCCAATGCTCATTCGACGATGGTGACCGAGCACCGCAGCTGCTGATGCTGTTTGAGTCTGCTCTGACGTTGCTGTCCTGGAAAAGTTTGGCTCCTTTGCTAAGGTGTTGCTGCAGGACTCTCCGTGCAGACATGCATTCACGCGGCTACCATCAGCGTCCCCAAGGCTGCTGATGCATGGCCGTTGCAGGTATAACTAGAATTTACACTTCTACGTTCTAACTGGTCTTCTGTCAGGTGACCATCAGATCTGCGTAAAGCCAGCAGCCAATCCTTCTCGTGCAAAAAGCCATAAATTTGGCAAGTGTATCGAAATGATTAGATCGCCTGAATGAGGACGTACGCAAGCAAATTCGCAAAATTGTCTGCAGCCGTCCTGGTTTGTGTCAACGAAGCAATGCGTGTAACAGTAGCAGGATACTATGCCAATTCCGCTGCTCAGCCTTCGATGAGTTTGAATTATATCTACAAGACTGTTCCTCAAATAAAGCTTGAGATCAAGTGCGTCGCGAAACCCTTTCTGCATGGTTCTATGAGCACGTGGTTGCACCTGCACATGCATGGCAAAGTGGACCTTTCCAGGATCGTTCCTGTTGGGTTGCGCTTACCTTCAGAATCATGTCCCTGGTGATAATGATCAGGGACACATCCTTGGCCATTGTTCTCTTTCATTAGTTGCCACGATGGCAGTGCCAGACCGAGACCGCCTGTGACAGTCACTGTGACACGGTAGTACCGGTTTAACGGTATACTATAGTAAATGTAGTACGTATATACTACACAATGTCTATTTGCAAAGCACTCAAGTGTGGTAGAAGTAGTATTCCACAACAGGCTTTGTGCTATGCATCAGTCATCTGTATATCAGATAAGGAGCAGGTGACTTTGATACTTTTACCCGGTAGTACCAAAGAGCAGATATCAACTGGAATTCCCTGCACCTACTCCTCGGAAATTGCTTGGTACCAGTACCCGCAAACACAGTGCAGTACTACAGAAATTGTGTGTACAACGCCAGCCATGGCAGGCTTTAGCAAGCCTCTAGCAGGACTTCAGAATCAAATTGAGTTGATGCTTATTTATACCTCAGAATTTGAGGCTCTACAGTGTTGTAATGATGGCAATGCAGCCCAGCCAAACTTTCACAAAGCTGGCACTGAACTTACTTGTGACACAAACTCCGTGAGACACCTTGCCATTTCATCAGATTTCTCCAAGTGTATACAGTGTCCACAATTCTCAAGTATTGTCAACCTGCAGCAAGAAAATCTACACATCAGCATCTGTTCTGCTCGGATGATGCATCAAGACCACGTGAAATCCTCTAAAGTGGCAATGTTGGGTCCATGACAATACTGGTCACCCCATACTTCGGGCTGCGATGAAATGCATTCAAGAGAAGCACGAGGGCATTACCTGGAGTGAGGCAGGTCTTCAGCAATCTTCTCTGCGTTTTTGCAATCCACAATCTCATCGTTGCGACCCCACAGCACAAGAACCTCCTGTTTGAGTTCAGGTATTCTTTTGCTCACTGCATAGCCCCCGCTCTTCATAAAGGCAATGTTGCTGTTGGTCCAACCTGGAAAGCAATTCAGAGTTTTATGCACAGATCATTTCTATCACAGCATGTTTGATGCAAAAGCATGTTTGCATACATTGTGCAAACACTGATGGGCAACAATTACCTGGCAGGAAAGTGTGCAGCCGGCCGATGCGCAGAGCATCCTCAGTTGCTAGCCTCTCCTTGTCAAAGTATGCCATCTGATTTGCCATATTTCGGAGTGGAACACTCTTAAGAACCTGTCAGAAACATATTCTCAGGATTAATTAGTTTGTGAAACTACTAACCATGGTGCATATGACAAGCTGCTGTATCCACTTGACATGTGAGGCATTGGCGGCACCTGAACACCGAGGTATGACAGCACACGCGGCATGGATGACATGGGTCCAATCCCATCCACATAGACTTGTGGAGATGACAGCACAAGACCGGCGACTGCCTCTGGATGCTGCAGCGCAAACTCCACTGCAATGGCCGCTCCCAAACTCACCCCGCATAAAACCATTGGCCGCTTCACCTGCAGAGGATATCCTTGTTTGCCTCAGTCCCGCTCCTTGTTTGGCATATCCTTTTGCCTCATAGAACTCTTCTCTTCTCTCCTATGTCCCACAGTCTATCTCACCTTTGTCTGCCAGAACGCATACAAATGGTCTGTTTTCTGCTGCGGACCGAGAGGGAGGTTTGGGTTCTCGTGGAATTTGCCGCATGAGAACCCCCAGCCCACAAGGTCCACAGCATAAGCACTGGCTCCGGCTTCCCTCAGCAGAGGCACTAGTCGCCGGAACTCCAACAGGCTGCTATCAAAGCCGTGGAGGAGAACAATTGGTGTCTGATCCCCTGGATGACAGCTTCTTGCTCAGGGAACTCTGGCTGTGTACCTTTAGCAGCTCATTACTTGGTACATAAAAGAGGAAGTCACCTGAACCTTCCTCAACAAAAGCTGTGTCTACAGGTCCCAGGGACGGAACGTCCAGCCGGCATCTCTCTATTGAGCCGATCATGCTCAAGGCTGCCTCCTCCTGGATCTCACTGACTTGCTCTGGGACGAATTGCGGATATAATGCATCGCCTACCGTTGCAGCAACAGCCTGAACATCCACCTCATAGTGAGCTTCTTAAAAATCCAAAATCCCTTAAACGGGTGACCGCATCCAGAGATCTCACCTTGTAGGATCTGATATTTCTTCTGCTTAAATGCAAGCGAATAGGTGTGGAAGTGCGATTAGAAAGCCATAAATGTCTAGGTGGACAGCATCGCTCGGTCACCAGAACGGTGTTGGGTACGGCATTACAAATAGCTCGCTCGATCATGGAAATTATTAAAACTTAGAAGTAAATGACTGTGTTTTTATTCTTGAATTTGGACGAACGGAACAATCCAAACGAGATGTCTGACTGCCGAATGTGGCACGTTTGGCCCGTAAAGCGGGCAGGAACCTGCCCAGAGTCACCCTCCACCCAGAAGGCAACAGCAACTGTAATCTCACTGACTGCCCAACCCATACTCTCTTTCTTTCAATTCTCTTAGCTGCCCTATCCCCTTTTGAGAGGATACATGCCGCTGCAACTTCCATCAGGGGTGTAAGCCTCGGTGCGGCAGGCCTGGAACCACCAGATCTGCCGAGGATTTGGTCTCTGCGATCTGAAGAGCATTTGGCAGGTCATTTGTGGCTACACGATTCCTGGCTACCTCCAAAGCAAGTCCATTACCAGTCTGCCTCCTTAGCACCCTCTGCATGGCAATTTCAACTGCACAGTCCACAAACCAAGTCTCGTCCACCAAGTCGCGGATATACCTCCACGGCGCCGTATCTGAGGACAGAATCAGCAAGACCTGTCAATGCAGCGTCTTCACATATGGTCAGTTCGTCAGCTGGCCAACCTCATCGCATATTATTATGTTCCTCGTTAAAAACCAGAACTTAGCACTATCATGGCATAATATACTGTATTGCATGAAGCCAGGCTGAGACATATGGTACGCACCCAAGAGCACATAGTTTCCTTCAATCAACACAATCCTGTGCTCCTTGCATACTTCGATATCCCTCTCAACAGGGTCCCCTACAGCATGATCAAAAGACGGGTACTGACCACACCCTGCAAACATACACAATTTCTGACTTGATCACTCAAGAGACATTGAAATCCCTTGGCAGATCACACTGTTTGTTGCCGATGCTACTGTTCAGGCCCCAACCTGCATGCCTGATTTCTCGGATGGCTTCAACAAACTCGTGTGCATCAAAAGTCCAGTCGGCACCCCTTCTCATGTGAGCCTCTTCTGGGTTTGGCAGATCGTCCAACTGCTTGCGTGTCAAATGGAAGCCTGCGCCAAAACAGTATGCAGGATTTAGAATTACTGTGCCAAATCGAGATGGCCTCTGTGGGGGGTAGCTTTGACAACTCGTTAGGCTGAGGTCAATCACAAAGGGAGTGCGCACCGTCCATGGGGACATGAAGAGCCCAATCTCGCTCTAAAGAATTCTGTCTTCGCCGGATAGTATTGATACATTGACTGACAGCCTTGGCTGTCGTGGATTTGCCGCTGCCTGGAACGCCTACATGCAGAGCTGGTCATTGCGTGAAGACAGGCTGCCCGCGATTGGAAGTTTGACATCTTCAAGGATGGGTCATGTAGAGATGCTTGCCTGCTATTGCTACGATGTACCTGCAGTCAAGTTCTATCAATTAAATTGGGTATTGAAGGCTGGGTGTGCCTGAAGCAGCACAAAGACTGTGCACCGAAGTCAAAGGAAAGGGGGCTCAGTACTTTGATGGGGGTTGAAAGTCAGCAGTAAGAGCAGTCAGTCGCTCTGCGAGCGCCATGTAGACCTCCTCTATGTAGACCTCCTCTCCAAGGTTGTCCAAACTCTGTCTCAGGGTGTCCTGTTCCTCTACCACCTACTGTCAGCTTGTGAAGAATCCATCTGCCGTGACAACCAACCTTGCATGAACCGATCCTCTGCAGAGCATACTTTCAGTCAAAAAAGGGTTGGTGCCTACCTGCCCTGATCTGGACAGACAATATTGCCTTTGACCCAAGCGCAGCCCATGCCTGAAGCGTAATTCTCTAACATGACTAAAATTGCTTTTAGTAAACTTGCAATTGCCAGTGCTGTGGCAGCACCTAGGGCTTATGAGAAAACGTCCCTGTACATGCTGTGTGTTTGCCATCAAGCAGGGAATATGAGACTAGTCAGGTTGCTATTGCCGAGGGATCACAGCAGATTATCTCTTCGTATCCATGGGGCCAGCTCTATACCTTGATCGACAATTTCGTCAAGCAAATGTGCCATTGCCATCTGCAAATGCAAAGTGGGGGGACCAGCTGCAGCTGACCAGCTGGTCAGCTGCAGCTGGCAATCGGGAGAACCCTGCAATAGTTCAGCCCATTCCTACTTCATTCAGAACTGGCATTTTAATTTTTTGAAGACCTCCTGCAAATCTCGTACAAGTGCATTCTCGTCTTCTTCAGCGTCGAACATTTTACTCAGTGGGAACGTATCAAGATCCTGTCCCATCACAAAAGGCTCGAGTTGGGCAAATCATGCCAGGTAGATATCGCGATTCCAGCCGATCACCAACTCGGAGATCTCGTCGAGACTCCCGCTCACCTTCCACCAGAAATGGAAGGTGCTAAATCGTCCTCCTGCTTGTTTAGCTCCTTGAGTTGTGCTTTTCTTCAGGCTTCAGCACAAGGCTCACTCCTGAAAACACAATGCGGTCAATTTCACTCCGCACTTGCTGCTGTTGACACCACTGTGATCCATGGTTCAATTCCTGAGCAGCAAGTCCTGGACCCAAGGACACCACTTTCTGTATCCCTTGAGAAAGTAGAGATCAAAATTCAGGCCTGTGATGAGGACAGAGCAACACCCATCTGTCTTTGCTGCTCAGGCGCCTGACACCGTCGCCACCTGCCCGCAGAGCCAGCCCTGATTACCGTGCTTACAGGAGAGACGATGAGCAAGGCCACAGAAGCCGAGGAGGCGGTCAGGGCAGCCGAGACAATGGGAGAGGTCATGGCCAGAACCGGTGAGCATCACACGGCTGCCTGGCAAAGTGTTTGCGGACTGGCAGCCTGAATTCTTTTGGGTACTGAGGACAATGCTGTAAAGAGGAGATCTTGATCTGAAGTAGCAGGGTGTGATTGGCACAGGAGAGGAGATGATGGCGACGTGAGTGAGGATGACGTCAGAGAGCAGGCTGGCGGCAACTATCAAGAATTGTGAGTCTGCTCCTTCGCCCTGCTAACTCATCAATGCGTCATGTGATATGAGCGGTGGAATGCCTGCAACTTGAGTCCAACTAATAGCGAAGTGTGCCCACAGCCGGCGACTGAAGAGGATCAAGCTCGCGGAGCGCAATGCCAGGTCAATCTGGGAGAATACACCGACGCCCCCGCCTGAGGAGAGGATTGAAAACGGACATGTCAACGGCGGCCTTGAGAACGGTTCAAGGTAGGCCTCTGCAATGTGTCATTTGGAGGTTGCCAAAGAGATTAAACTTCATAGTTTGGCAATTTCTGCGCATCAGCTGAGAGGCAGGCGTGCGGTGGTTCTGCAGCCCTGCGGCGGACGATGTATCAAAGAAACGAAGCAGGAGGATGAGCGAGAATCCTGAGGAGCCCGCCAAGGCAGCGAAGGAATTGACCGCAGACTTGCCAGAGGACGGTGCAGATGCTGCAGCTGCTCCCTCAGATGCGGCCAAGGAGGACGGAGTAGATGATGCTGTACATGCGGCCGCCGCAGACCTGTTCAGGGAGTGGCTGGCGCAGCACAAGGCCCAGGTGGCCCTTGAGGAAGAGGTGAGGCACCTCTAGGCCTTGGCCTAAACGCCACCTTGCCGACGCCTTGGCAGTCCCTTGAACAACTACACCTCTCTTGGTGGCTTGCTACAGGAGATAGGGCTCCTGTGGAATGCAAGGTCAAGCTGCCTGTGGGAATGGAATCAGGGGTGGCAATATGATCACTGGGGAGGCAAATGACTCGTGCATGCATGTGAGCAGGAACGGAAGAAGGCTGCGGAGGAGGATGTGATGGTGGGGCCAGTGCTGCCTGGTGGCGAGGGCGCGCATGCGGTGCCCGGCAGCTACGGCGGTGCGCTGCGGCCGGGCGAGGGAGAAGCCATGGCTGCCTATGTGCAGAGCGGCAAACGTATCCCTCGCCGTGGAGAGGTGGGTAGTTCCACTGCATCATACGCTCATGCGCATCCTGTGTGCACGGAGCCGATTCTTGGACTCCTACACGTTTGACAGTATTGCTGGAGCATGTACCTTGTGGTGTGCAGTGGTGATCTATATTGGGATGATTGCGTAGGTCGGCTTGACGGCGGATCAAATCTCCAACTTTGAGGATCTTGGCTATGTCATGAGTGGATCGCGGCACTCCAGGATGAATGCTATTCGCATTCGCAAGGAGAACCAGGTGCATGGTCCATCAAGAGAATGAGCATGTGCATGCTAATCTTTTGTGAGTTTTGTGGTTCAATATCATTGCCCATCACTGTTTGTATTGACCGTGTCTGTGCAATGGCAATACAGGTGTACACAGCAGAGGAGAAGGCAGCATTGGCAATGTACAATTTCGAGGAAAACAAGAAGAAGGAGCAGAAGATCTTGGCGGACATGCAGGAGCTTGTACAAAGGACCCTCGGAGATGACGAGGAGCCGGATGCTGAATAGGTTCATTGCTTCTTTTTAAACATTTGGCGCAGTTACAGGTGTCTGTACTGTCTTTTGCTGTAATTCTTATCATATTGGCTTCCTTGTCCTCAGTACCTCACCTCCAGAATATCTAGATCACAGTGGTCACAATGAATGGAATTTGATAGATGCAAGCACTTGGCAAAGCGATAGGCTCTCTAAGCATGGACCCCCCCCTCTCTGGTAGAAACTGCTCTGATCTGTTGAGCTTCTCATCCTTCCTGTCTCTGTCACAGAGTCTGTGCCTTGGTCCCCAAGGTTTGCATAGTGCCTGGTATTCCCTTCATGTCCTTGACAACTTGGGCCCCAACGGTGTCTTCTTCTTGAGGAAGGCGTAAGACAGCGGCAGCACCTGGCAGTTGATCAATCTCTTCAGTTCTCCAAGGCAATTTGATTCTCTGCAATTGCGAGCATCAGTCTCAGATTCTCTGAGCAAGGTGGGCAAGTTGAGAGGTCAGGCATCTGCTTACCACGCCAAACAGGAAGACAAGGAGCCCTAACAAATAACGAGCGACACCTGCAAATTCGGTGTGTCAAAACTGTTTACTGCAGAAAATGTGCCATTATGTCCCGGACTTCAAAAGGATGAGAACTAATGCACCACAATCGAGGCGAAGCAGACCTGGTGACTCCACCGAAAGCAACTGGCGCATCAAAATATCCATCTTATTCTCTCCAATGCAACATACGCGCCCAAAATTTGTCAGCAATTCTGCTATTTCAAGACCCCTGTTCTGTTTTAGATCATCATCAGCAACCTGGAAAGAAGTCTCGTTGAGTGGATGAGTGAAGCGTCGTAAGCATTCGATGTTCAGATGCTTCGGTGATCTTGCTTAATATCTCCTATCATCTTGCAAATGGCACTGGAGAAGAAGTACGACTCATGTCTATGCGCACATGCCTGCCTTGCTGGAGCACATGCACAGATTTAAATTCAAACATGAACACCAGCAATCTTACTTTCTAAATGTCCTTGGAACGGTCATAGTCACTATGACACAGTGGGACTGTCTACGGTAGTTACTGCCCAGACAGGGCCCTGGGGCTTGCCATATTGTTGAAATCAGTACCCGCTTTGAGGCCCTGTTAGGAGTCGAACACACCGTCACGATCATCACGATGGCAACTCTCCCACACTGGCAATCTCTGAGCCCAGTCTGATTCATCGTGATTCAATTCATGCAAAACTTTCAGAAAAAAGCTGGATCAATTTTATCCAGTGTTGAGAAAGCGCAAACTGGCACAGCGCATGCACAGATCGTGATTGGATATGCAAAGGCCACATGGCTTGGTACGTAACCATTGTCTTCTCCAATTCCCTCAAACCGCAACAGAAAATTTCAAATGACCTCCGTACGCTGACGAGGTCTGCAAAGGGGTGACCTGGATTGCATTACGTGGACTCAGTCGACTCAGACGTCTTTTCGAGCGCTTCATGCAGCTGAGGCAGGACCAGGGCCGGATCAAAGCCCAGCATCTCTGCCACCCGATCTGCCGTGCTGGGCTCCATTCTCCCGTACGTCATGAAGATGGCCTGCACAGCACGAGTGACCATGCAATTACTGTTTCACTACACATTTTATAAAATTGGGCTCAGTAGCAGGCTGGCGAGGAGGAGAATGTGAGGCGTTACCTCTCTCTCCTGCAACGTTGCGCGCTGGGAGATGCTGGCGGCGACCATGTCTGCCTGGGGGCTGCGCGGCGGCAGCGGCAGGGACTCCAGCAGACCAGCTATCCGCAGCAGCTGGTAGAGCGCCTCCTGGACCCCACACGCCTGCTGACTGGCCTGCCGACAGGTACTCATAGGGGCACATAGCAGACGGTGCAGCCCTGATGTCATGGGCAGAAATAGGGGCTTATGCGCACACCTGTGAGTCATTTTCTCGATATGCTGCACAAGCGTCTATCAGCGCTCCACGGGCCTTTGCTGCAATGACGGCCAACGCAATATTGGCAGCCTTCTCCTCAGGAACCTCTGCATCGCACACAGCCCATCACGAAATGCACAGGAGACTGCGGGAGCTAGACGTTACAGCTGGGCAAATCCGTCTTTTCGTGTGTCAGCGTGCCACACGATCCACAAGACTCCTTGTCGATAAAGCAGCGCATAGCATGCAAAATTCATGCGACATGCGGTCCAGGGCTGACCGAGGTCTCGCGCAAGGCCGGTGACGAAGGTGGAGGGCGCCATGCCGCCCAGCTGTGCGCCGGACTGCTGCATGGCTGCATCCACGGCCGCCTCCGCACCGGCGCGCAGCATCGCATCGCGCCCGCTTGCCGTGCGTGGCCGCACCGTTACACCGGCCTCACCGCACACCTGCAGCACAAGCATGCATGAGAGCCAGCATGGCAGAGCCTTTCTGTGTCCTTGGATGGGAGACATGCAGGGTTGATGTGAGCCCAAAAACTGTACACTTGAAGATTGAGGGTGGTGTTACACCTGCCGCAAAGCGATCAGGGAGGCTATGGGATAGTCGTAGCCGGCCAGCTTTGCATCCTCCACTTCCTTCAAGATCGCCCTTGCATTCTTTTCCGCCTGCACGCACAGCAGTACTGAGCCATGGCTGTTGCAGATTGCACGATCCCTATAGTGCTCATCTGCCGGGGCTTTGCAACGGTGCAACACAGGTGGTGCTGGGTGTGTTGGAGGAGCAGATGTGTACCTCCTGCTTGTAGTACAGGGAGACATGGAGAGCGGGTGAGGGATTCCACCACTCTGGCATCTCATCCCCGTTGGCAGCCTGCTCTGATGGCAGCGCGGCCACCTGGGCGCTGGCGGACCCCCTGAGCAGATCCACGTCCTCTGCAGTCCCGACTGAGTCGCGCTGCGGGACTGCGCTGGGCGCATCAGGCATAAAGATCTGCCAGTGGCACAACCAGTGTTGCTGACCGATACACAGCAACATAAACACAGGGCCTGCCTGCAGGAATCACAGACACAGGAAGACGGGAAATGCTGCTCACCATTTTGCCGCCCAGAGAACGATCGCGGATCCATCTGCCTCCCTGTTTCGAGCGCACGAGGCTGCTGAAAAAATTGGGTAGCCGGCCCACAAGCCACAGCAGCGCCAATCCTGCAGCAAGAAGTGCTCCCCACCCTAATCCTGCAAAAATTTAGCATGCCGTGAGCTGCACATCTTGCTACGCTGCGCCGGCTACATGCAGCAAGATTCACAACAGACCCTGGGATGCTGTCCTTGAGCCACACGTTTCATGAAGGTCACCCTTTTGCTTGAACAAAAGAATGGGGGAGTCCCAAAAACATGCCTGACTGCATGAGACGAACGTAGCCAGGGATGGGAGCTGGCCGTGGGCCGGCACTCAGCCCCATGGAAAACTCCTGCTGCGGCTTGCCATGGAATGCCTTTGTCACAGACTTTTGAAAAGTGCTCGCTGCATGCCTCGCCTCTCCTAATACATTGGACACCTGCAGGGAGTACGGACAGCTTCAAGCCGCAACGCCTTGTGCTGATAGGGGCATTCCAATGACCTTTGTACCAGGTGTGCGTCCCAAGTTGAGACAACCTTGACCAGAGTCACCCACCGTTGCTTCAGCAGTGTCCACGCTTTCCTGGAGAACCTTCTTTTTGCTCTGCAACCATGCTAGATGCGTCAAGTAAAGTTGCTAGGAGACGGGCAGGCCTGCACATGCAAGAGGATTCTGGACCTCAAGCAACTGCAGCTACCATTACCTTGGACACTTGCTTGCCGTCCAGGACCCTTTGCCTTGCGTCGTCGATGCGCCTGAAATGCCGGCGTGGCAGCCACTCTCTGTCAGCAGCTTCACATGGAGCTGCAAAGAGCCAGGCCGAGCTGGCCACAGCACTGCAGGCCAGCAGTGTTCTGGCAGAGGATGTTACAAGGATGACGAGCTGTGTTGAGGGACGTTGTGGGCTGGATGGTGGCGCTACCGCATCTCTGGAAGGCTGAGCCGTGCAATAAATTCGCTGTTTCCTTGAAAATTTCCTAGTGCTAGGGAGTCTGCAGTGGGCTTCAACAGGGGCTGTTGTGCCATTGTACCTCCATGGCTTCACAAGCAGCATTGTATGAGCTATCCCACAGTTATTCTGTCATATCTGCCACGTGCACCGACCCCTAAAGCCGTGTCAAGAATGAAGAAAGTGTTGCATCCCTACTCATGCCCTCACAAGTTCCTTGAAGTGTGGATGACGGATTCGAGTCAAGTCTCCAACAGAGCTCCTCGATATTCAGGAATCTGCAAGGGAGACGCGTTTTTGTAAAACATGTATTCTCTCGCAGGAGAAAGAAACGAGCCAACAGGGGACTCTAATAAACTAAGTTAGTTTAGCCCGAAACGGACGGGGTTAGATCAAGGACCCCGAGGGTAACAGGATCAGGCCAGGGGTCGAGATGTATCGAGAGCCCAACCTGGCAGGTCGGAGCTGACTCAGCTAGGAGACAAACGGGTGGACTCTTTCATTGTTCGAGTACCATGCAGGTTGTGGTAGGCAGACTGCCCGTGGGTAACTATTTACGAAGTCTACCTGGCAATAGCGGTGTTCCATACGTGCTTCGAGCGAAAGGTTCACTTTTCCGTTTTTCTGGAATTGATCACGTTTCTAACCGGCATTTGTACAGGCAAAAGAAGACAACTTTGCGTGTAAAACCGACCATGACGGAGGCTCTGAACAATGACGTGTTCCATGACCACAAAGAGGCCATTAAGGCACAAAATTTTCCACCGCCTGCTAGCTTGTCCAAGGATGCTCAAGTATCTACCAGAGAACAATACGATAAAATGTACCAGCAATCTATCAATGATCCTGACGCTTTCTGGGGGAACATTGCCAAGTCATTCTTCTGGAAAAAAGAATGGCAGAACCCTGTAAGAAGGTGAGTGGATTCCAGATCTGGGTCGTCTCTGTTGTACTTCCTGACATTCACTGAATACAAATGTTATATATCAATGAGCAAGGCCAGTTCGCAGAGGGTAAACTTGGAAAATCACCCAAGGCAGCAGCACCTCAAGTCCAAGCGGAGCTTAGGCCAGAAAGTATCTCTGGATATCAGTATACCAAGGGAACCTGGGGTATGAAGTTCTCCGTGTCAGGAGGAACTCTGCAACAGTGCAAGCTGACTCAAGCTCTCCTGACCCTGCCCAGGTACAATTTCGACGTTCGGAAGGGGCCGGTGAAGATTGAGTGGTTTGTCGGGGCGGAGACAAACATCACGTACAATGCGCTGGACAGACATGTCGAGGCCGGGAATGGGGACCGCGTGGCATTCTACTGGGAGGGCAACGACCTCAACGAGCAAACTGTCACCACCTACAAGGAGCTCCTGGATCAGGCAAGCTAGGCGACGGTTGTGCCTCGGAGTGTGCTGCGCCGGAGGATGTCTCGGAATGCAGCTATTGCCTTGTACATGCCAAAGCACCTAAATACTGCTGGGGTGTCTCCAGGTCTCTCAGCTGGCCAATTACCTGAAGAGCGTAGGCGTCAAGAAGGGGAGTGACGTCACCATCTACATGCCCATGATCCCCGAGCTTCCTGCCGCCATGGTGCGCTTAGCAGACCCTGCTGCTGTTCTCACTTGACAATGTCAAGCTGATATGGGTGTTTATTTCAGTGAATTGCTGCTGCCACTCGCCAAGCAGAAAGTAGATCTCCGAAGGGGCCCTGCAAACTCTGGTCTGCCAGGGGGATCCTGCAATTTGTTTCACAGCTTCACTGGCCTGGTTTTTTTGCTGCAGCTTGCATGCGCCCGCATCGGCGCAGTGCACTCAGTGGTGTTTGCGGGGTTCTCTGCGGAGTCCTTGGCCGGCCGCATTCTGGACTCCAAGCCCAGCGTCGTGCTCACCGCCTCAGCCGTCAAGCGTGGCGCCAAGCCCATCAACCTGAAGGTGAACCACTTGTCCCAGTGGAGCTGTTCCGACACTGCAACTTATCCTCTTGCGCATGTGGATCATTCCTTGGTGGGTGCACAATAGGAGGTGTCTTGTATGTCATCAGCATTGCAGAAACACCATGAGGCAGACCTTTCTCCCCACTCGGCGCTCGCCGTCGCACTGCCTTGTATGTCTTGCATATCTCTTCTCTGAACACTTGGTCATGGATAGTCCTGGTGTGGCTTTGATGTGAGTCACACAGCTGGAATGAGTGCTGTGTGTCTGGATGCAGGGCATCGTGGACGATGCGCTGAAGAAGGTGGAGGAACAGAGCCACAGCGTGAAGACGGTGCTGGTGTATGATCACAAGCTGGCGGCCCAGCGCGAGAGCGTTCCCTTTGTGGAGGGCCGCGATGTGTGGTGGCAGGACGCCGTCGCGCAGCACCCCACCCAGTGTGACATCGAGTGGATGGGCGCCGAGGATCCCCTGTTCAAGGTGGGCATCGGTCCTGTTGAACTGCTCCACACTGCGGTATTCACACCAACGGTTTCCAGCAGAGGTGTACGGCACCTTTTCTTGTCTTTACCAGCAGGCAAATGGTCACCGCAGGTCACAGCTGGCGGTCCTGGTTCTGCTTGGCCCAGGTTGTAATTATGTTGTTGAGGTTATTACGATTCAAAAACACATCAATTGGTATAGCAGTGTGCTGCTAGTGACACTGCTGCTGCATGCCTGCATGAGCTGGATTGGGCTGTCTTGTCAGCTGGCACAGAGAATACAGAGTCAATGCAGTGCCTTGTGGTGTGAGGCAAATGGTGGTGTTTGTGCAGCTGTACACGAGCGGGTCGACAGGGAAGCCCAAGGGAGTGGAGCACACCACGGGCGGCTACATGGTGGGGGCTGCCACCACGTTCAAATACGTGTTTGATTACCGACCAGACGACATCTACTGGTGCACGGCCGACTGTGGCTGGATCACTGGCCACTCTTACGTAACCTACGGTGCGCCTCATCGTACTGACTGCACCCTCAATGCATATTCATAAATGATCATGCATATATCCAAGTCTGATCAGCGTCGAGCCTACCCACCCGCCAATTTTACTGCAGGGCCCATGATCAATGGTGCAAGCCAGGTCCTTTTCGAGGGCGTGCCCACCCATCCAGACGCAGGGCGTGCTTGGGACATCATCGACAAGTACAAGGTATGCTGCCTGCCACCATGTAGTGTGCTACTGACACACCAAAGTCATGCCGCATCCAAACTCTCCGCGTGCTTGTATGTTGAAGTCGCCTGGCCACTCCAGGCCATGTCAAGGCTGACTGATGTGTGCAAATCACCTTATTGTGCACACCTCCCATAGTGCAGTGATCTCCAGGCAACTTACAGTGCTGGCTAATGTGTGCAGGTCACCCCAATATACATGTCTTGTACTTGCAGGGCAATTTAGCATCGGCTGGTGTGTGCAGGTGACGCTGGTGTACACAGCGCCGACGGCCATCCGGGCGCTGCAGTCGTTCGGCAACGAGTGGGTGACCAAGCACTCGCGCGCGTCGCTGCGCATCCTGGGCACCGTCGGCGAGCCCATCAACCCAGAGGCCTGGAAGTGGTACCACGAGGTGCGCTCCTTTGCCCCGCTGCACAACCGCAAGTTATCTGGAGGCTTCCCGGCAGGGAAAGAGCAGCTCCACTGGAGCTCCGTTTGGGTCTGGCATGCATTGCAGCAGTCATATCATTTGACCATCAATGGGCTCTTTTTAGAACTGCAGGGTCACCAGTTCTGCAAGGCTTGAAGAGCACTTGCCATGGTGTTGTTTTATTGCAATATATCCACTAGAGCATTTGGAACGCCCGGCTAATGAAAAGACTGCACTAGACAAGACGGATGTGCTCCCGTTTGACATATGTCATGGTGTGCACAGGTGGTGGGCGACGGGCGCTGCCCGATCGTGGACACGTGGTGGCAGACGGAGACGGGCGCGCACATGATCACGCCGCTGCCGGGCGCCACCACACTCAAGCCCGGATCGGCCACGCTGCCCTTCTTCGGAGTGGAACCCGCCATCCTCAACGAGAAGGGCGAGGAGATCCAGGGCAAGGGCGAGGGGTGCGCTCTCTCTTTTACTTCTGCAAAGCAATGCCCACAAGTACTACTCACTTAATGTTTTGCTGGATCAAGGCTGAAGTATGGCTGCAAAATATGGTCAGATTTGTGAGAGTTCTGTACACTGCTCTGCAGCCCGTGCTTTGCGGTACAGTAACTCTCAATGTGAGGGAAATCTGAATCCTACGGTGACCGTGATTGCAGGTACCTGGTGATAAAGCAGGCGTGGCCGAGCTGCATGCGTACGCTGAGTGGCGATCACGAGCGCTTTGAGACGACCTACTTCAAGGTCTACCCCGGCTACTACTTCACCGGCGACGGCTGCAGGCGCGACGCCGACGGCTACTACTGGCTCATTGGTGCGGCGCCCCAACCACAGCAAGGTCCCTGACAATTTCTTTAGCTGGGCACCCCAGCATGCCATTTCTTGGCGGCTCCCTGTATTGGCAGCACGCACTTTCAAACATGTCTTGGCCGTTCGGCTTGTAAAAAGCAGATAAGAATTCAGGCACAGCCTTTGGCTGCATTTTTTTGGAGCAAATTGTCTTGGCCATTTGTCTTGGGGAGCAGTGCAAATGAGACACAAGTACAAGGGTTTGGAACAAACTGTTTCTGTGCTTGTATTGCAGGTCGCGTGGACGATGTGATCAACGTGTCAGGGCACAGGATCGGCACGGCGGAGGTGGAGGGTGCGCTGACTCAGCACCCGCGCTGCGCAGAGGCGGCTGTGGTCCCCGTGGAGCACCCCATCAAGGGGCAGGGCATCTACGCATTCGTCACCCTCATGGTGGTGCGTGCTACATCCGCCCATCTCCCCTTTGGCAAAATATGCAGGGGGACCTAAATAAAGAAATTGGTATGCAGACATCAAGGCAGAGCGAGTTCCAGTACACAGGAGAAAGGGCTGCATCGCAAGTGCATGTCATGCAATAACAATACAATGATCCCCCGGCCCAGGAGCACTAATTGACCACAATGCATACATGCATATAAGTGTGGCTGCATAGTTAGATATAGATCCCCCTGACATATGATCAATCCCTTTATGAGCGCCCCAGCCACTGTCATGGGACACTCACTGCTCTGATGTGATGCAGGGCACCGAGTACCCTCCGCCCTCAGAGCTGAAGAAGGAGCTGATCGCTGTGGTGCGCGATGTGATTGGGCCCATCGCCACTCCGGATGTCATCCACTGGGCACCAGGTGGGTGTGGTAATTTGGATTGGCTGCATGTGCCGAGTGACAAATTGCTCCGTTGCAGCTCCTGATTGGCTGTGTCTGCAATGCAGGGCTGCCCAAGACGCGGTCTGGGAAGATCATGCGGCGCATCCTGCGCAAGATCGCCAGCAAGTGAGCGTCCCACTTCCCATTTTCCTATACCACGCATGCTGCCTGATTCAATTAGAAGCATTCAATAGTCCCTGGCAGCATCTGGTATCTTGAGATTGTACTGGGCTGTCTTGAGTGTTGTGTGTGCTTGCTTGTGCAGGGAAGAGGACCAGCTCGGGGACACAAGCACGCTTGCTGACCCTTCTGTTGTGCAGACCTTATTAGAACTGCGCGGTCAATGAGAGATACGTCTTTGGAATGGGTGGTTTGCACATTCAATTTGCAGATTGCCTTGTCGCACTCTTCAGATCTTTTGAGAGGGTGTGCCGCCAACAAATGTGTCCAGACGTCTGGCTACGACATTGTACTTCCTCGTTGGGGATGTGCTGTTGCAACCTCCATTCAGAGCTATTGGTGGAAAATTGTTCTGCAAGTGAGATGCAAGGGCCTGCTGCTAGGATGGGCAGTGCCTGCGTGATGCTGACTGATGTAGTACTATAGTTCCACGACACTGCGAGATCTGAGACCCACACTATTTCATTTGGATCTTTTTGTCATGTTACACTGTTTCTGTTGCTACTTGTAAATACCGGATGAATGATGACGCAGGCCGGCCATTTGATATCTTGAATAATCAACTAATTGCACAGCGCCTTCTCCATGCAAAAACGGTACAAGCAGCGCTTACAAAATGTGTAGCAAGCGTATATGGATATGTGTTGAAAGTGGATGATGATGAGTAAGAAAGTAGAGCTGCTACGAGAAGTTCATGCTAGGCCGCGCGAGCTGAGAGCACGACAGGCATATGTCTCCTTCTCCTCTGGACGACTTGAAGTGAAAATTGAGGCCCACACTTGTTTTGATGCAAGCTTGGGCGCGCTCTCTGTTGCCTTGAATTTTTTGACCTGTGCCTTCTCATCCCCAAGGCTGCCCACCTCTGCGTCGTTGCGCTTGCTGCCAGCAGACACACCTACAGCACCATCAAGAATCATTGTAAAGAGTACTGCGGATGATGTTGCCTGCTTATCTCTGATGACTACCAAAACTTAACTGTCATTCCAAATGCAACAATCTGTCTCCTCTGCAGGTCTGCATTATGAACAGCAGCAGGAGAAAACAATCCTTGCAAGATGTGCCAGCAATACCTGGAGCGTCTACTTTCTCCGCGAGTTTTTCCGAGCCAGCAACCGCCACTCCTGCCCCGTTCTCCTCCACCGCTGCTGCCGCCACCTTGCCGGCCTTCTTCTTCTCCTTCTTGGCCCTGGCGGCCGCGCGGGCGAGCAACATCTGCTCGCGCAGATGCTGCACCTCCTCAGGAGTGCCATTCAGCGGCAGCACATCCTCTGTCGCCCATTTGCCTCCCACCAGCTCCTCAACCGCCGATGGCACCTGTGGCAACACGCTCACTTTATGCGCTCACTCAGTGGGAGGACAAGGGCGTCCAGACTCCCTCAGTGAATGCATCCAAATCCTCGGCTGAATTAGCATCTTCACCAGAGATAGCATGGATGAAGCCCTGCTGGAGGAAGTGACCCCTTTGATAGAATGCTGTCTGGGAACAAAGCGGAGGTACATCACCTCTTTCAGTGCCTTCTCACTGATGACGTGCCCGGTATTCCTCAAGGCAGAAAAACGACAGCGGCCATTCATCTGCAGGCCTGTCAGCGGGCAAGAAAAGTCCGCCACATTGTTCATCTGGAAGTTGCCTGCCGATGCGCCGTTGGCCTTCTTTGCAACGTCCTGGTGCAACATAGAGACCAAGTCAGACCCATGTACCGTCAATGATCTCTTGTTGCATGCGTCTTGACAGCCTTAAATTTGTAAATTACCTCATTGGACTGCGAGCTGGGCTCCAGCTTGAGATCAATGAGGTGCCGTAGGCCACTGATATGCGCCAGTGAAGGTGGCAGAGATTTTGAGATCAGCGCTGCCACGACGGCGCTCTTGTTATAGAGACTGCCCATCTCATCTGCACACACCGGAGGAGACAAGCGTTCCCCTGACAATCTGCACGTTGTCCAGCGGGCCAACTTCTCCTCTTCAGGGTTGATCTGCAGGAGAAAGAAGTTTAGCTAAGTACTTGCCAAGGGAGCCATAATGTATCAGCCTGCACCACTAGGACATCAGGTGCCCTTGACCTGCACATATATACCTTGTCTGGCTTTTTTTGCGCATACATCTCCAGGAAGCTGGACCGTGACTCTGCGCCCGTGGAGCCACCATCACCTCCTCCGCCACGTGCACGCACTGCGACGTTGACTTGGGATCCAGGAAGAATTCCACAGAAAGCTAGCCTTGCGCCATCTGGGCACACACGCCCGTTGTGCACGACCCTCTGTCCACAGCACAAAAGAAGTAAGCATATGCACACTTGTATAGAGAGCAGCAGAGAAAACCCAATCTCCCAAAGACGAGCATTAAGGATAGTGCACTCACCAGATCGGAGGCCAGTGTGGCTGAATCAGAGCCAACCACCCTCTCCTTCAAGGCAGAGACAGTATCCCATCCCTGGTAATCTAGTCTCACAGTTCCCACACTCCCTCCACACCTTGCGTGAATGTCCATTTTACTCCCCAACAATATACGTCAAGCACGCTGTTACATGATAGAAAGAAAGAAAGAAAGAACGCACTAGAGGGAACCCCGTGATGATATGATATGAGATGAAATTGGCAGGAGCAAAGTTCAGGCAATCACCGAGACCCGTGATTACGTCACCAGCGGTGAGGTGGCTTTCCTCCCAACTTGAAGAGTTTCTCCAAAAAGAAATGAACAAGAAGAGACGAAAGGCAAAATGTCTTCTGATGTCAACAGGTGGGAGGAAGCATGCAAGCATTCTATTGATTCCATGGGCGCATGCAACGCATGAATGAGATCTGCTTTGCCTCTTATAAGAAAGAGGCGCCACTACTAGTAGGCACTAGTGTACTGCCGGGCCGAGCCGCGCAGCAGCACCGTGCTGTGACTGCAATGTGCGCTCATTTGTGCTTGCCCCGGGAATGGATCAAGCAGAGACTGCGCTCTCAAGCAGGACGACCAATCACAGCAGGCAGGCCCTGTACAACTTGTACAGTACAAGGTGTCCGAGTCGGCATTGCATTACCAGTCTTGCTGATTACAAAGCACAACAAAGAATACAGCGAGACTGCAGTGGTACTCCAAAATTCCCAACAGCCTCAGGCTGCCAGTTCTGGGTCCGACAGCCACTGACAGCTGTCACAGCAGAAATGATAGAAGACAAACGACATAGCATTTGTGCAGTTTCAAAGACAGCGATCAATGGAAATCACGAGAGCTCCGTGAAGGGCGGTGCCACTCAGTGGGCGCCATTAGATGCGGTACAGGGGCTTGATGCCGAGCAGCTGGAAGCACTGCCGCATGATCATGGCAGTCGCCTCGCACAGCAGCAGCCGCGAGTCCTCCTCCTTCTCTCCCAAGACCTGCAACATCACATGCTTGTCAGAAAGTGCTGCACAGCGATGGAGGGATTTTCCAGCTGCGAATGACCACCACAAAATTGTCTGCAGGAACCCATGCATCATGCCAAATTGGACAGGAATGGTTTGGAGGCTCCGCCTCTTACCTTGCATCCCACGTAGAAGGTGTTGAAGTCGTTGGACAGCTCGTAGACATACTCGGTGATCCGATTGGGTGCCAGCTCGACCAGTGTGTCCTCCAACATCTCTGTGAAGCGCACTATGTGCAGCGCCAGCGCCCTCTGCACTCACACACCCAGTTAAACTTCAATATCTACAGTAAATCAATACCATTCTTGAAGCCATAACTAACAATTGTATACTGCTCGAAACCGGGTTGCTGCGCTTTGAGATTTTGCAGAGTTCTGGGATGCTGCATAGGCTCGCACCTCAGAAGCATGGTCCAAGGAGATGTGGGCAGTCTGCGCCACCTCCTTGATATCCTTGTTGGATTTACGGATGATGCCAGCAATCCGTGCATGTGCGTACAGCATATAGACAGCTGTGTTCCCCTTCAGGTCCAGCATCTCATCAAAGTTGAACCTGCGCCATGAGCATTTCAATCTGCTGACCAGAGCTTGAAATTCACAGTAGCATTCAAAGCAAATGATGCAGCCAAAATTTGTGATACTCCACAATGCACTACTAAGGAGGACAGCTGGACATGTGAAGCCAGTGTGGCTTGTAGTTGGCAGAACTCACTTGTAGTTGGTGGCGCGGTTGTTCTTCAGGTCGGCATACTTCACAGCGCCGTAGCCCATGACTGAGGATATGTTTTCCATCTCCTCTGCGCTGAGTTCCTCGCCCCCCCTCTCTATTGTGGTCTCCTGCCGCTCCTTGATGGACGCCGCACACCGCGCCTTGGCCTCATCCAGCAGCTCCACTAGCCGCACCGCCTGTTGCACCATTTGAATTTTCTCTCCATCCAGAGTAGACAGTTGTGGCATAACATGAATCGTGAGTGGGTTGAGCAGGCTTGCCTGCTTCAGCATACCACAAAATACAGTACATGATGCATGCATGCCTTCCACTTTTCATGCGAGGAGCTCTCAGGTAAAGGAAATTGGTGATGTTTCTTGTGTGACATTTTAGCGGTCAACAGGCTGATGGTGTGATGCAAGGCTGGTGGGGGTTATGTGGACGTACGGCGCCGGAGTCACGGGTACGGATCCGTTTGCCGTCCTGGCCGAGCACGAGGCCGAAGCCAACGTGGTCGATTCGCGGTGGATTCTCGGCGGGGATGATGCCGGCGCGCTTGCCCGCGCCAAACACCAGCTTGAAGTGCCCCGACTGGCCCTCGTCCGTCACGTAAATCAGCCACTCGGCCTTCTCATCCTGTCCCCACCGTCAACCCAAAATCAAGTGCTGCTTGCATGCCCAGTCTCTTCCAAATGCAGCAACAGCTCATATGCTGTTTGAGCATGTCATCGCAGTTGGATGTACAGAGTTTCATGGGAATGCAGGACACTGTGTGAGACTCAATTTGGAAGCGAAGCCCTCACATGGATCCGCTGAGCCAGGGTGGCCATGTCGGTGGTCCCATAGCCGTAGCCGCCATCTGATTTCCGGATCATGAGGGGTGTCTTCAGACCCTCCACAGTGATGACCTGTGTGGTGCAGCATGTAGATAAGCAAACCACCGCACAGCAATTGGACACCTTGCCTATCCATCAATAATTGATCCTTGCAAATTTGGGGGCAGGTGCAAGAGTCCAGGGCTGTGGCTGTTGGAAGAAAGGGCACCTTGGCGCCCTCGCTCTCCTCGGCAATTCCCCGCTCTATGAGCTCCTCCACAAGAGGTGTAAGCCGCGGGTTGTACCATGACTCCCCCCGCCACAAGATGTGGACGTCCAGTCGATGGTAGATGGCGTCAAACTCGTTGCGGCTGGCCTCGCAGATCCGCTTCCATGTCTGCGCCCCGCCCAGCACAAGGTCATCTTTTTGCAAAATCCAGGCTGCAGTGAAGAGGAGATCAACCAGCACAGGCCATAACACAATTGCATTGCATGCTGGGACTTCCAAGGAAATGCAAAAGATGAGATTAAGACAGCAGTTGGAGGACCAAAGAGCCTGCCTCTAGGAACTCTAAATCGCCGGACTGCAGCCGAGTGACAGCCTCGCGTGCCCGCGCTTTGAAGTCCTCCTCAGCGTCAAAGCGCGCCTTGGAGGCCTTGTACAGCGTCTGCAGGTCCGACACCTCCTCTGTGGTGGTGCCCTGGAGCCCGCCCGGCCGCGTCTCTGCGATGTGCTGTATGAGCATGCCAAACTGCGTGCCCCAGTCGCCCTGCCCATGCCAGCGCTCACCTCAATGCACATCAACCTGCCATGACCAGTCATGTGAGTGGGAGAGCAAGTGGGCTATTTACAGGCGAGCCTTGCAGGAACAAAATTTCCCTCAATCAACGCTATACAGGCGCTTGAGGCTGCTCACTGGTTTGATGATCACCATGAGCATAACCATCGTCAGGGTGTCAGAACAGAAGTCCAAACCAGCATCAGCCAATGAGTATGCAGCGCACCACATGGTTGATACGCAGTGTGTCGACGCCGCAGAACTCCAGCGTGCGCGCGATGGTGTCTCCGATAATGGTGGATCGCAGGTGGCCCACATGCATCTCCTTGGCCACATTGGGTGATGAGAAATCCACCACTGCGCGCTTGTACGGCAGCGACGGGGCCCATGTGCCAGCACCCTTGAACACACGGGCAATGAGCCACAATCAGTGCCGCCATGAGGTTTTGGGCAGACACATGAGGACCGTCTGTGGATGGATGAAAGAGATGAGGAATGCATTCCAAGTGTGACAGACAGAGCAGTCAGCAGATGCAATCACCTGTTTGACCAGGATCTGAATGCGCTCGCTGAGCCATGCAGAGCTCAGCTTGATGTTGATGAAACCGGGGCCAGCCAAAGTCGGCGTGCCATCTATGGCTGTGGTGTCCGGCAGCGCATTGAGAATAGCAGTAGCAACTTCCCGAGGATTCTTTGGAGCGCCCTCCTGCTGACGGAGACAGTCACAACTCAGCTATCAACCCGCAATGGAGAAAAATCTCCTGAGTACTAGCACCACGCCTATTAATGTGCAAGTAGGAGCTTGCCTTGCCCTTCATGCGGCCAAACAGGGCCATGGCATTGTTGCACTGGTAGTCTCCATGATCGGGGTTGTTGGTGGCAGCCACAGCTGGCTGAATGTCAACATTGGGGAAGGCTGTCCGCAGAGCAGTGCTAAAGACACCGGCCAGGTCAGTCCGGACCGAAGGGACACGCTGTGCTGCAGCCTCAAGATAGCGGCCATCTGCATGAGAACAGACCCTCCGTGAGATGCTAACATGACAGAGCTTTGCATCAAATAGCCATTAGAAGGCACCATCAGAATGGGACCGTCAGTGCACCTGTGGAGGTGAATTGGCCCAGAGTCTGCGCAGGTGCAGCCGATGCCATCGATCGCTGAACGGTGGTTTGCTGTGCTATACTAATGGCGGTGATTCTCCGGAGGCTATTGTTATGAGCTGAAGTGCGCCATGCAAGCCACAACCAGACTTAGATCCAGGGCATTACTATGGGGTTTTTTTAGGTGAAGAGGCCACATCGATCCCCAGATAGGTAGCGAACGCATCCATATTTTGTATAAGAACAATAGTGGACGTACTCGTGGGATAAATTGCGGGCGTGATAGCAACCTTTTTACGAAGCAGCCAATTCTGACAGAAATCTGCGCCATAGCTACAGAGATTCAGCATTGCGTACTATCATGTTTAATTCCAACTGCGCAAAAATAATCAACAAAAGGCTTGATTGCTTGATGAGAGTTCTACAGTACCTGAATGCTTGCAGTTCACACGCATGCCTCGACTTCCCGGAGCGTCTTTTGCTTAAAAAGCAACAAGGATCACTGTCAATTTCATTCCGTTGTGATGGGTTTCCTCAACTTCAGCTTCAATACTAAGATTTCTAAGCCTTCAGCACTTCTGGTCCTGGTGACCGCAACATGGTGAGAAGCTGGGTTGATCTGCCCAGACAAGGACATTGGGCTCAGGTTGCGGGCAGGACCCCCTGGCGGCACCGCCACGGAGACCCCTGATTTTTTTTCCCTCAAATGGTAATCATCCCATGAACATGTACCCTGCTGGACATCATGCTTCTCTGTTTCATGGACACTGGCCAGCGCCGCTGACACCGCCACAGGCCTGGCCGGCCACACTGTACAGTACACATGTCACATGTCTCTCAGTCACACCGTGTTCAATGAAGTTAGTGAGACACAGCTGAGACTCTGCAGAGACACAGTGCTGTGCCAGCCTTTGCGCGTCCAAGCACCGAACCTTTTTGTATGCGCTGTACAGCATCCTGCTGTGATGGCCATGCATGATTCTCGATTTGAGCAGCATGCATGGAGGCGCGGCCCCGGGCCCGGGCCTCACTACGGCAGGCCGCCTTACCTCTCTGGGAATGCTTCATGTCATGTGACATTAATTTAGAGTGCATGTTGCAAGATGATGGCAACTGTGCTTTAATCAGAAAAAATGGATAGTGCTTTCTGCCAATTCATGATAAGACCAATTTGTTGGTGTCCCTTCAGCGCACCCTGTTCACCAGCTGAAGCATGCCAGCCTGAAATTACATGCAATTGATTTACAATCACACCGGTGGTACTGACCTCACCAATTCCAAGTGAGCATGAAAGCAACTTGCATCGACTGCAGAGACTTAATTTGCCTTTGCCTTGCAGAGCGGCAATAACTACCCCAAACCATGAACACAACATGATGGTTGTAATCACAGCATAAAACACTTCAGCAATGCCTTCAGGGCTTCTCATGCAAAGCTATATCTCAGTGTCATGGAATAGCAAAGCATTCTGCGCTTCAGCAAAGCATTCCGCGCTTCAGCTTTTGGATACGTTCAAACACATCAGGGAGTTGGCACCTCATTCAAGGACCTGCTGGTGCCATTTGAGAGCACAACCAGCCAGGATTGCATGATGTCCACAAGATCTGTTGCTGCTACAGGCCAGCCCATTGGCATGATGACTCATTCAGGGAAAAAACTCTGGCATGCTGACCATTGCTGCCTCAGCCAAGAAGAGCGTTATACAGGGCCCGCAGTTTGGACATCATAGTTCCGTGCTGGTTGCTGTGGTAACCCTTCTTGCAGGCATCGAAGAGAACCTCATTTCTCCGGTGCAGAATCTTTGTGGGAGGGTCGTATACCGCCTGCAATATGCGCATGCGCGGGTAGGTTTAGGAGATGCTTCGATCGGCAGTCAACAGTGAAAAAGGTAGAAATGCATCAGACATAGTATTATCAGCACTACAAATTCACTGGCTGTCATGCATTGCAATTGCAGCCCGCTGCGCCGCCAAAGAGCTTGCATGTGGATCGCGTACCAGCCAGAGGTGCTTGTCGTCAAAGTCGTCGATCTGCGCACACAGAGCCTCTCAAATTGACTGATGCAAAGGTTGCCGCAGGACAGCTGAAAATGACGAACATCTCCAGTTCAGCAGGTCATAACTGATAAGTGTCAGGGCCAACCTTGTCTTTCAGGAGGGCATCTCGCAGCCTGAGACCCTCCTCCAGTGCCTTGCCCTGTGTTGCAAAGCCAGGGAACTCCCTGGCATACCCCCTTTGTTTTGGGATACGGCATATCTTCACCTCGTCAACAGTCGGCGCAGGTGGTTTTCCCTGCAGGTGACCAGACCTCAGCAGCGTCAGAATGCAAGCGCTCAGTGAGCCACAGCCATGCACGTGCAGGTTCTCAGGGTACTTTGAATTAGACATGATGGAATGCTGCTCAGAACTGAGAGGATTGAAATCAAATATTAAAGCTACCTGGTAGTCTCCAGGGATCCAAAGAGATACTGTATAGTTCTTGTCCACCACGTCCGTGAAATCCTTGTTTGGATGCATCCTCGTAAAGCTGGGCTGGGTGCGGCTCATCCTGCCAGGAAAAACTTGCACAGTCCTTGAGCTTCTGTATTGCAGGCGGACAACTCTAACTTATGTGCGCCTTCTCACCTGACGTTGTCCTCGTTCCGGCCCAGAAAGTACGCGTACAGTCGAGAGAGCGCCTTGGTGTATGCAATCGTGAAAGGCAGCCCTGTGACATTTGTGGCCACGTAGTCGCCTGAATCGCAGCCGAGACAACCTCAAGCGAGTGCCAAAACACCTTTCGAGATGCAAAAATTCTGGGTACCAAAACATCACTTGCATCTCACCATCTTCGTATTCCCTTTCTTCGTAGAGATCCTTCTTGGAAAGGCTGCGGTAAGGAGGCTGCAGTATTTGGGTGAAACTCGTGTCCGCATCCACGGTTGCCTTGTCGCCCACGTTTGGCTCTGCAACAGCCGCGCTGAGCCCGAGCAAGAGGGCCACCGGCAGAACACCTACAAATCCCTTCATCGCTGCAATTTCGTAACGCGCCCTTGAGAAGATGCTGAAAGATTGTCTGCTTGTGTGTGCAATCTGGGATTTCTTGGAAGGGTCGGGAAGGTTTATATACTGCGAGACAACATGCAAACAGTGCGGAGTTCAGCTCCATTTTCCCCCACCAATTGACTCCACAAGTGATTAAGCTTGTATCAGTTGCTCATTCTTGAAACTTAGAGGAGACAGTCCTGAAGTTAGCTGCGAGACTGACCGGGTCGTATACTGCATTCACTTGCACAGAACCAAGGGAAGCTGCTTCTAAGCACGGGTATCAGGGCGCAATTGGCCATTGATATCGTCCCATTCTCATTCCTATAGATCTGTTAGCATTTGTGGGCGCCAGATACCAGAAGAAGCTTTCCCCAGGCCAGGTGGAAACGGCTTCGAAGCCATGGGGGATGGAGGTTTGGGAGAAACCCTCATTCCTGCCATCAACAAGCTCCAGGACATATTTTCACAGGTTTCTGACTCCTGACATTGGAAGCATTATTGCACATTACCCAGTGGAGGTGGCCGGAACATCAGGCACTCACAATCCGTGTGCCAGCTAGTGTTGTGACGAGCTACACCACTGAAAGTGGATCTCATATGTTACCTGCAGGTCACGATAGACTTCAGATTGGACTTGCCCCAGGTGGCCGTTGTTGGCAGCCAAAGCAGCGGCAAGTCTAGTGTGTTAGAAGCCCTTGTGGGCCGAGACTTCTTGCCTCGTGGTCCAGAGATTTGCACAAGAAGGCCATTGTTGCTCCAGCTGGTAAGCTTGCAGTGTTGCATCTCCAAGTCCAAGCTGGGGTAACATGCATCCAATGTGATTGGAGCTGTAAACCTCTAGTCACGTGCAGGTGAAGCAAGCAGCAGGGAGCGGCAAAGCTGCCGAATGGGGGGAGTTCCTGCACTGCCCAGGCAAGCATCCTCCCATTGGCAACTTCACTGTCACCTTCCCTAGCCAGCCATCATAACATGATGTGACGATGCTGCAGGGAAGCGCTTCTATGACTTTGAACGGATCCGCCAGGAGATCCTCACAGAGACAGAGCGGACGGTTGGTCACAACAAGGGCATTTCAGACAAGCCCATCCGCCTGAAGATCTACAGCCCCAACGTCCTGTGCGCACCCTACCCTCTCACACCTCATCTAAGAATCGAAATTGGCCTCAGATCCATAGGTCCTGTCAATCTCTTTGCCTGCCCACACCCATCACATGCATGATGCTTGGACTGACTGTTGCTCTCTGTCTGCAGGACAATGACATTGGTGGACCTGCCAGGCATTGCAAAGGTTCCTGTGGGCGATCAGCCGAGTGACATTGAGAAGAGGATCCGCAAGATGGTGCTGGAGTACATCCGCCACCCGACATGCGTGATTCTGGCTGTCTCTGCTGCAAATGCTGACCTGGTGAACAGCGATGCGCTGGAGCTGGCCCGAGCTGCCGACCCTGAAGGAAGGCGCACTGTCGGTGGGCACCCTTCCTGCAAACTTATGTCCAGCAAACTCTTGTCCAAGGCACATGGTTGCCTGTGTCTTGGAGCCTTTCATAGTTACTATTGAATCCACTGTGCAGTTGACAATGGTGCCAAATAGATGAGCAATATCGGAGGCAACTGCAGCGGGGAAGTAGCACGCCAGTACTCCAGAAATCAATATCGCCCAGACTCCAATCAGCTGCAAATTCAGGGTGTGTGAGAGTTATTAGAAGGATGGGGTGTGATGTTCATTCCAGGTGTGCTGACCAAGCTGGACATTATGGACCGAGGAACAGATGCAGCAGCAATCCTGAGGAATGAGGTGGTGCCTCTGCGACTGGGCTACATCGGCATGGTCAATCGCAGCCAGGCAGACATAAATACGCGCAGGAGCATCCGAGACGCCATTGCCGCAGAGACAGCATTCTTCGAGTCGCACCCCGCATACCAAGAGGTGGGCCATGCTCCATACCTCCATGCTTTAAGCCTGGCAAAACATGACCCCTAATGAAAACAGGCACCTGATGAACCAAGCGTGAAAGGAATGCTAAGATGATGAGGAGGGTGTCTGTGCATTGGCCCACTGCAAAGTCAAAGCTCCTTTGCATGGTCATGATGGGAGACCAAGAGTGCAAATCCCTGGATCTAGGCGAAGGAGCAGTGTGGGAGGACTGCCCTGTCGGGCTCTTTGAACCGGGTATTGGTGGAGCACATCCGTGCATCGCTGCCCACACTGCGGACACGGCTGGAGGAGGCCTTGGAGAAATGCCACACCGAGCTGCGCATCTATGGCGACGCCCCTCCCGGCCAGACAAACGCTGCCAGGTGCTGTCACCTGATGTGCTCATCTTTGTCCCATGCATGCCAACCGTTCTTGTGTGGAGTGATGCATCGTTCTACTATGGAGGGTGCAAGCTCAACCCCAAGACCCATAAGGGCAATGAGTTGCTATACTACATTGTTGTTTTCTGCAAGAGCTCTGATAGCAAGGTGCTGCTTTGTTCTGCGCAGGGGTGCACTGCTGTTGCAGCTACTGGACAGCTATGCTGTGCGCTACAGTGAGATGCTGGACGGCCGCAGCGAGCACCTGCCCGTCAACGAGCTCGCCGGCGGTGCTCGCATCCGCCATATCTTCCTGGACATCTTTGTGAACGGCCTGCAAGAGCTCAATCCCTCCAGGCATGCCTCTTGATGGCACCTCTCTGGAGTCAGCTGTATACATTCACAGCAGACTATTCCAGCTTCTCCGTTCTGGTGTTCATACCTGGAAAAGGGATATTGCCTAAGTGGGAAGTGGCCTTACCAGCTGCATGACTCACACGCTGTGATTGGTGCAGCGAGTTGACGGATGATGACGTGCGAACCGCGATCAAGAACAGCGGCGGTGTGCGCGGATCCCTGCTGATCCCCGACGCTCCCTTTGAGCTGCTGGTGCGGCGGGCCATCTCCCGGCTGCTCACGCCCTCGCTGCAGTGCAAGGAGTTCGTGCATGCCGAGCTGCTGCGCATCGCTGCCCAGTGTGCCCCTCCAGACATCGCGCGCTTCCCCAAGCTCAAGGTGAGCATTGCCTGCCCACCCCGCCCTATTCCATCAATGGCCCCTTATCTAGTTGTGTTAAATTCTTGGATCCCAAGGCCTCGGTTGATGTCTGAGTGGGGCACCCTGTTGCCAGCCAGTTGCATGATAGGGATGCGTTATGTATTGCTCTGTGCAGCAGTGATGTCTTGCACATGCAATGTTCATTTGTGGCATAGGCCTGAGTGCTGTCCTGCCGGCGCAGGCACACCTGATATCTGAGGTGGAGGAGTTTGTGAACAGCGGTGCCGCGCCGGCCGAGCGCATGATTCGCGATGTCATCGACTGCGAGCACTCCTACATCAACACCGACCACCCCAGCTTCATCGGGGGCAGCCGCGCAATCGCCCAGGTCTGTGGGCAGTTGAGCTCATCCATGACTGGACATACTTGTGTGCTGCTTGTGTAGTAGTGTGTCTGAGCTGGGCATTATCTGCTGCAGGTGATGGAGCGGCGCCAGGCAGCAGCTGAGGAGGCAGAAGAGCAGAATTCAGAGGGCAGCGGTAAGGATGGCAGAGCTCATCACAGGATGCCAGGTGTGTGTGGGCTGCCATTGTGATCTGCCATCATCACACGCCTTGCCATGCACAGTTTACACACTACCTTTAAAAGTCTCTAAGCGATCTGCTGGCTCTGCAGGGCACGTCGTTGACGGCATGCATAGTCACAGCAATAGCTTGCCAAACCTGCGGCACACTGGCGATGGCGGACATCACCCAAGAAGCACCCATTCTGCCAAGGTGTGCATGTTCACCACCATGCTCTATGTTACACAATGATTGCTCCCTTATGCATTGCTGCATTTCTGCCACATTGAATTCCGTCTGCAAGCAGCAGTATTCACCCACCGCAAGCACCCTTTAGAGCATCAGAGCTGTCGCGCGCGCCCACGCAACGCATGGGTGCGGCGCAGAACATGCGGGTCTCAGTTCATGCGCACCCCTTGAAGGCCTCGGAGCCAGAGCTGTTTGCGCCGGAGGACCTCCTGGAAGCACGCGCCGGTGCCGGCCCCTCGATGCTGGCGTTGGAGGCCCCCGAGCCGTCCCCCGCGGCTGGCCCCGCCGCGCACAAGTGGTTCTCCAACTGGTTCGGCTCCAGCCACGACGGCGGCCCTTCAGAGAACGGCCATGACTCCCCGCTGCCCCAGCCGCCCTTTGTGAGCACCCCCCGCTGACCAACACATCATTGCTTGCTCTCGCTACTTCTGTTGAGCGGCATAGCAGCCGCTTTCTAAACAGCTTTTGTGGTAGCTGGAAGAATGTGGTACGGATCAGCTGGCTTTCCTGTTGAGCTGTATAGGCCAACATGATTGGGCACTTTCTGCCTGACCCAGCCTTTGCTTGCTCTAGTTACCTGATGAGGATCTTTATGAATGGTTGCAGCTGCAGCTGCAGTACGTCTGCTCTTGCCATGGGCTGACTGTAATGATGCGCTTCTGGTCAGCTGGATTCAATGATAATTTCTGAGCTGAGCTGATTGTGCAGACGCTGCGGGTGCCGACGAGTATCACGGAGCAGGAGGAGGTCCAGGTGGAGGTGACGCGGCTGCTGGTGGAGTGCTACTTTGACATCGTGCGCGCCAACCTACAGGTGAGATTACAACCGACCTGTAAGACTGGTTATTGCTCATTTTGGAGTTGTTTGAGCCTTATCTGGAGTTGTGAGAGCCTCCTTTCTGAGGGCAGGATTGCCAGCAACTGATCTCTGGTCGATGTTTGCTGCCAGGATGCGGTGCCCAAGGCAGTAATGCACTTCCTGGTGCTGCGCGTGCAGCGGGGCCTCCAACAGCACCTCATCAAGACTCTGTACAGGTGGGAGCATGGCCCTCTTCATCATCTGTTTGCTTGGCATCGTTCTCAACACCTGGGTAACTCAAATGGGCACGATCTGTTGATACCATTACCTTCCTGAGGCTCAAGGGTGCCCATAGCCTGAAGAAGCCAGCTGTGTATTTTTTAGTCTAAGCTGGTGGTGTGCGGGCAGGGAGGATCTGTTCAAGGATATGATGTCGGAGCGCGAGGACGTGGCGGCCAAGAGGAACAAGTGCCTGGGCGCGCAGCAGGCCTTCCGCGAGGCCCTGGCTGCCCTGGAAGCCCTGCCGCAGCAGCTCACCGCCCTTGCCGGCCGCACCACCTCCCAGGCCCTTCCACCAGATGCAGCCTCCTGGTCCGAGCCGGCGCCCATTTCCAAAAGCAGCACCGGTAAGCGCTTCTTGTCTTGTTGCACCCGAGACACTGGCGCTGTTCTGTGGGCAGCGAATCACTCAGCCAGGCTGATAGTGTCTGTTGCTGGGGCGTGTGGGGCCTGCATGTGGATATGCTGGGTCAACATGGATGCATGATGCTTGCTGCAGGGGTTCTGGGGTCAACACCTCCTACTCCGAGCCTGCGGTCTCACAACTCCTCGCCACTTAGGCCACCACGAGTCAGCCAGCCGTACCACTCCCCTCCCATCACAGTTTCAGGCGTGACAGCCTAGCTGAATCGCATGCAGCACAGTGCTGCTTCACTGACACAACCTGAGTAGTAGGCGCTGCGCAGCAGGGCAGAAGGGGCAGGACGCATTGTAGTACTTATCATTGCAGCGCTTCTCTTGCAGACAGTGTCTTTTAATTTGTGGCAATTAGCCAAGCAGCACAATGCTGAGCATGCATTAGCGACTGTAAGTTTTCATGCACTTTGAGAGCCTCTGTTCCCTTTAAGAGATGCTGTAGAGTAATTCTGAAGTAATCCCGAGTCGTACTACTCCATCATTGTAAAAATTATTGCAAACTTCTACTTGCAAGGCAGTATGACTCGTGTGGCCAGCTGGTTGTCTGCAGATTCGCGAAATGGTATGCAGACATAAAAGCAGAGCGAGCGTCAAAAGTAAAGAGGAAAGGCTGCCTCGCAGTGTAAGTGGAGTATGTCTGCAGATTATTATGCTCTGCGCCCCCATCTGACTTCAACCCATCCAATTGCTAGCAGTTCACTAGTGCTGTGATGGTGAGACCATGAGCAAGTAACTCATGAAGTCATGAGTGTGACAAACACTCCTTAGCACCCAACCCCGCAAGGACTTCATAAATGGGATTGCTTGTATCTTCAGAAATTCAAGCAGCGATGCTGCAGTGTCATTGGCCACAATGATCGAGACAATTAGAACCTTTGGTACACCCATACTCAAGACCTCCATTATCGATCATTAGCAGGCAATTGCCTTGTCAGCATATCAGGAGCAGCATCTGATGAAGTCACACTCTATCCCATGCACCGGAGGATTGGGAAAACAGCACAGGTCACAGCTGTTAATATTGCCCATGAGGTTCCCATCAAGCGTTTTCCCTCATTGTTCTGACCTGATCCACAAGTGCTTTGAAGCTGAAAGGCTCCTGCATCGCGAGTTCACTGAGCACCTTCCTGTTAACCTGTATGTTGTCCTGCTGCAGCCCATGCATCAACCTTGAATATGGCACCTGCACAGAAGAAAACCTTTGGTCGTGCATGACCCTTGGCAACTGAGATATACATGCCAGCGTTGACAAGGTTGCTTGAGGCTAAGAAAGGACAGCATGAGTAGCTCACCCCATGCTCCTTCGATGCCGCATTGATCCTCTGGATCCAGAGAGACCGCATGTCACGCTTTTTTGCTTTCCGGTCCCTCCATGCATACTGCAGCGCTTTCTCTACACGCTCCCTGGCTATCCGTATGCAGTTCTTACTTCTCCCCCGGAACCCCTTTGCTAGTTGAAATACCTTTATTCCAGCACAGGACTACTCAGTACCATACATCGGTGCGCATCTTAGCACATACATCCAGTTCCAAGACAGAACAATCATATCAGAACTTCTCAGTTGAAGAGACAGCCAGCACACCTTGTCCTTATGCATTGAAACTTTGCTTGTTTCGCCACGGAGCCAGTGGCACGACAATTTTGGCTGCTTTTAGGATTGTTGTTGAATCAATGCTTGTTGAAGCTGCTGCGGCCAGCAAGGTCAAATGATTGTCCCGAGATCAACCTCTGCAGTGAGGACTAGATCACTGCGTGTAAAAGTGATCAAGCCTAGTACTTACGTCCTAGAAGGCGTCTAAAAAGTCGCATCAAACATCGAGCATCTCAGCAGGCCAGATCGTACACAGTTGAAAAATTTAGAGTCCACTGATTCTCGTGGAAGGACGTGATCACAGAATGGCCTCCCTACACACCTTGTACTGCAACAACATGCAACAGGATACCTAAGTTAATGGTCAGTGGACAAAGATGTTGTGTGTGTCTGTGTTGCAACTTTCCGGTTGTCAATCAATTGCATCTGGGTTCTAGGTATCCGTCTAGCGGCGTCCGCCGATGATGCCTATCTAGGTCTTTTGGCGTCAAAAATATCTCTGCCAAGTGGGTAAAGAGATTCAAAGAAAAGGAACTTTTCGAAGTGGGTCCTGCATTTTTTTGTTTTGGTCTGTGACGTCACATTGCGGGGATCCTTAGCTGCGTCTTCCTGGCACAACTCTGCCCATGTCGCAGCATGGGGTCGAGTTTTAGCTGCCTCCTCGGAAGGAAGGCTGATGTATCAGACGAAGTCATTGCTGAGGCATCCAAAGATGGAGCTGTCGAGGTGTTTTTTTACCTCCTTGCGTAGAAGGCCCTGCACCTGCTTTTCTTCTGGCTTCTATCATCCATTATTGGTTGCGGAGTGGACTTTGCTTTTCCTTCTGTCAGCCTCGTAAAAAGCATGCTGAAAATCACTACATGGTGTGGAGCTCATGTTTGACTCACCTGTCCACAAATTTGGTGTATTCTGCAGATACAACGAATGCATCACTGACTGCACTGGGGATTGCAGGAACCTAGAGAGGCAAGCATCGGGCTTGATAAGCCTCATGACAGTGCAGAGTCAGGGACAAACAGCAGGCACTCCTCTGTGCGGAAGAGCATCCCACTGTCAATATCGCTCCCAGACTTGACCAGCATCAGCAGCACAAAACATGAGCCTGTGCCGGAGCTTGCACTTGCGACGCCGCCAAGGGCGAGCTTTGCTGCCTCAATCAGCAGATCTGAGTCCATGGCAAGAGTGTCTTCCGTCAAGGATGCAGCAAGGGATACGGCGATGGAGTCAGCACTCAGGAACTTTGAGGCAAAGATAGCGGCTGAGAACTCGCAACCTTTGGGACGGGATCTCGCATCTGCTCCAACTCACTGGGTCTCTGCACTGCCAGCCGAGATTGAGGTCTGCCACCAGGCCTTGATGGGCTCCTACCGAGGGACCTCTTTGCACGGCTCGTGCTCAAATTGCTGTTTCAGCCACAGCAGCTTACCGACGACTTGTTTTCCATTCTGTGTGTGCAGGAGAGGGGGTTGAATTCTGCTCCGGCGCTTTTCAGCGACGCGGCCATGCGCAATGCTCTGCGCAAGATTGCCGCCATGCAGATGAAGCAGGATCAGGCGCCACCGCGCTCCAGGGGAGGGTCTCGGGGAGGCAGCGCAAAAAACTCCCACCGGCCCTCTGTTGATGAAGAGCATCAGCACAATCGGGCTGACTGCACTGGCCCGTTCGGTCGTGCTGAAGCTGCAAGGCCGGAGTTTGGCTGGGCAAGCCAGCAGGTGAGCACCCCAGGGGTTTGATGAACACAGCAGCTAGGGGCTGGCATGGGGCATGCAAGGAAGTTTTCCTTCGCTCTTGTTGCGTGATGATGGCAGTCACTGCCATGATGAATAAGAGCCTATCTAGTATGGGTATGTTTGCGCTTCATGCCTCTCCTAAAACACTTAGAGTTTGTGCTGTGCTTTGCAGGTCAGCAATGTATAAGAGCGGCGCATTGACGGGTGTGCACGCGCTCCTTTTGACAGGTTCAGAACTGTTGGTTCTGGCCACATTCTTCCAGAATAATCACGCTTTGCTCGTCAAAAACACAGTACTGTAGCTTGCATCCAATGCAGCAATGGTTGTGGAGAGACGGGAGAGAAATGCCAGCAGGATACAAGCTCAAGGGAGGTGGCCAGCATTTCTTGTCTGGGCAGTCTGGTTGCTGTTGGCAGACGGAATGCAGTAATTTTTGCTCTCAAGTCCGCATGCAGATTCTTTGCGTGTTGCTCCCATTCTTGTGGGGGCCACAGCAAGCAACATGGATCAGCTTTGCGCATAGCTGGGAAGTCTGCATGGTTGCAAGTGGGGGAGCAGCACCTTTATCAGAGGGCACTGACACGAGCACACACCTGGAGAAACAATTGCCAGTCCTTTGGGAGGTGTTGTACTTGAGTCCTGCAGGGGACCAAGGCCGGGATTGCGTTCCAAATGCTGCCAGGTCACGGTTCACTAGTTTTCACCACCTTGCCGGAAAGCAGCAAAGCTGCAGCGCAAAAGACGCTGAGCAGAGTATGGAAACGGAAAGCTTCCATGGGTCCTGCACAGCACAAATCCTATCATCCAGGATTAACGGATATTCTGGGTGGGTCCATGAATAAAATGAGCACCCGCTCATCAGCAGTGCTTTCTACACTGCCGTACTCGTGCTTGCTTGGCACACCAGAGAAATTGAGGATTTTGCCTCGAGGGGGTTTAATGGGTGCAGTGTGCGGCTCAAAAAGAGTTTTGCAGCTTTTCAAGTGCTTGTTTGGCAGGTTTACATAAAAAAAGTGCATTTGAGCAATTCCCAGGAATTTTGCGTAGCCTTGTCCAAGACTCCGCCTAGCATGCAGGTGTGTGGCTGGTCTCAGATGGCACGAGCGCAGCAGGCATGTCAATGTGGAATTATGTCACATTGAATTTCTTATTTTGTCTTATGGTGATGATCATATCAGGAGCCCAGCATTGAAGGTCTGCTTGAAGCCAAGCATATCACTGCAGTTGCAAGTGTACTACTATATGACATGATGGTGTGTCGGTCATGGTGTGGGTGAGGCTTGAAGCGCGAGAGTATTTTTGCCGCGGAGGCCATTTTGACGTGCCTTGATTATCTGAAGTAAGAATTTGGATCAGAGCGAATTGGGTGTTCTCATTCAATTACAAAATATTCGTAGCGTTGGTTTTGGGCCAGGATCTGGGTTTGGTGGCGAACGTGGTGGTCTGGCAATAATTTGTAAAAATGTTTGCATTGATACTATAGTATACTATAGTAATTATACTATAATACACTATTGTGACCCTTCGTGATCACTGTGCCCCCATACCGCCCACAAGCACTCTAGAGATCTGAAGCAGGAATGCGGTCAAAGAAGCGCCAACAGCTCTGCGTCTTCATCACCGACAAAGTCGCTTTCTGCCTGAGCATTGGCTTCAGGCACGCCATTCACTGCTCTTATGGCAGAGGCCTTCAAGTTTGCAATTTGATGCCCGCCCTCCAACAAGTTGGACCTGTCGGCTGCATTCTCTTTTCCTTCACCATCCAGAGAGCCATGCACGTTCTTGTCGGTCGCACCGTCACCTGCAGCATGACAAAAGACGTAGGTAATCCAAAGGTGCATGCTGTGCAGATGGGGCAGACCAGGATTGAAGCATTTGCTATTCATTCATCAGGCAATGTCTCACCTGAGACAGGCACGTCACCGCTGCTGTTGCCATCTGGGTGTGACACCATGTCGGCGCGCTGAGATGGGCCACAATTTTGCGCCATCGACATCAGCTTCTCATCATCAGTGCCCATGCTTGCGTGCACTGCCGCGCTCTCTGGCTGGACATCACTCTGCGCCCCAGCGCGCAGCTGCAGAGCCTCACCAGCCTGCTGCGCGCTGCTGCAACCCACTGGAGGCTTCAGGCTGGACGCCTGGGTTGGGCTGGTACTTGCAGGCAGCTGCGCAGATTCCCCCAGGTGGCTGCTCTGGGTCCCATCGATGCCAAGCGGCTGCTCTGCCGCTGCGGCAGCTGCTGGGTGCCTGACAGGCTGGTGCTGGGGCGCGCCTGCGAGGGCGAGCAGCTCCTCGTCCTCTGGGCTCAGCTGTGAAGGAGCCTCCGCTGGCTGAGCACCGCTCGCGCCCGCTGCAGGCTGCGACGGGAGCATGCCGGCCAGTGCCAGCAGCTCCTCATCTTCAGCATCCAGCTGCGAGGGCTCCTGCGACGGCTGCGCGCATGCTGCATCGGCAGCCGCGCGCGCGTCCTCCGGCTGGGCCATCGTTTCAGCTGCGAGAGCGAGCAGCTCCTCGTCCTCGGGGCTGATCTGCGAAGGACCCTCTGCCTCAGCAGCAGCAAGCTGCAGCGCTGGGAGGTGCTCTTCGGCAGCCGGGGACAGCGGTGCAGCGGCCAGAGCCAGCAGCTCCTCGTCTTCTGGGCTGATTTGTGACAGCTCCTCCGGCGGGGGAGCAGCGGCGCTGTATCCTGCCTGGGGCTGGGAGGCTGGCACGGCTGCCAGGGCCAGCAGCTCCTCGTCCTCCGGGCTGAGCTGAGAGCTGTTGCCCTTGCCCATGTCCTGCCTGGCCGCCCCAGCATGCAGCCAAGAAGGCCCTGGTGCCTGATCGCCATCGATGTCCATCGGCTGGGGACCCCGTGCCTGCGCATTGCACAGGAACAAATTCAGCAGTTGACTTCACACCCTTAAACATGCAATAACTCACATTGCTGTCAGATTAAGTGATGCTCCATCTGCTGCCCCAAGCTTTCTGATACACCTATTTAACTGATTGCAGTGCATGTGCAGGATGCTGTACCTGGGCGGCAGGCATGGCAGCGTCCAGCATGTCCATGGGTACTGCATCAGCTTCCTCCTCCTGGATGCACACTCAGCCATCACATGAACATTCTTCACTGTATATGCCAATGCTGCAGCATTGGCTGCTGCACAGAAGAAATGCCGGCTTGCCCAGGCTTTTGTCACACAACGCATGCATAGAATGCATCTGTTGAGTACCCAGCAAATATGTGTCTTTATTGGGGGTTAGATTGTGGGGCTCACCCAGGTTTGCTGCTGCAGGGCCACCAGCTCGTCATCATCATCATCGTCCTCCCATGCACCAGCCGGCCCTGCATCATGATCCGCTTCCATGGCATCTGCAGCCGCCACGGGCTGCTGCCCCTCCGCATCTGCGGCTGCTTTAGCCGCTGCCTGTGCAGGCAGTCACACACCTCAGCACCATCTCCTATACAACACAATCAGGGAGTACTGCCTTGCAGGCAGGAGGCGGAACGAGAACACTGCGCACGCTGCCCAGCATGGCGCACTGTTGTTAGGGGTGTGACAAAGAAAATTAGCTCGTGCCTTGTCAGCAGCGTCGCGCTCTGCATCCTCCATGACCTTCAGCACTCCGCGCCGCATCTCCCTCAGCTCCACCTGCAAGCAGCATGCAACAGTAATTTTGAGCAAGTGATGCAATGATTTGATGATGGCCTGACACAACCGGCACTCTCATTTGGACTCCCAACCAAAAAGCACAACATGGGGACTTGCTTGAGCAAGGGCTCAATTTCTGAATGAGCTCAGAGCACACCTTCAGGCGGTTGGAGCGGCCCAGGTCCGCAATCTGATGCATGGCCTCGTCAAAGCCATGCAGAGGGAAGAACTTCCGCTGCCAGTCCTTGTACGTCTCCAACAGCTTCCTGAGGTCGCTCACCTACAGCAGTTGCAAAGCTACATTTCAACTTTTACTCTCCCATAGAGGCTGAGTAAAGGATTTAGACTGTCCTATCTTTTGAAACGGGACTGCTGAATAATGCACATGCAATGTAATGCTTACCTCATGACCCTTGCCCTTGAACTGCCTGGCGAACCTGTCGGGAAATTGACAGAAGACCTCTCCTATGGCATTCTTTTCCTGCATCCCCGGCGCGCCCATCTCAGACACCTGTGAAAGAATGGACCACGACAGAAGCAGCATTCAGAGCCAGCAAGCAATCTCTGCAGTACCTTCAGCTCCTCGAAGCGGATCTTGCGCTTCCTCGGCTTCTTTGCATCCGCCTTGCGCGCCGGTGCGGGCTTCACAGCATTGCTGCGCAGCCAACAACAAGGACTCTATTATGATAAGTTGGTGGGGATGATGTCACGAGTGTATAACATAGATTGCCCTTGGGCCAATGAAGTACCTGTAGCGGCCCATAGACCTTTACCTGGCTGAAGGCGGGTCAGGTTCTGCAGCTGGGAGGGCACCGGCGTTGAACGGGGCTCTGGGCAGCTGCTCACTGGGCGGTGCCGTGCAGTCACGTGACCAGTGCCCTGCAAGCATGCATCAGTGAGTCCGCTTGCACAAATTATGCCCCTGGATGCAGCGTCTGGGTGCTGCATCAAGCTCATGCCCCACCTGTCTTTCCACACTTGAAGCAGCCTTGCCCCTTAAGCAGTGTCCTGGGAGCAGTCCCAGGAGTGGGCGTGCTCCCAAATCGAGCGCTGCTGGGCCCTGCTGCATCCTGGCGCTCATAAGTGGAGGCTGGCCCTGGAGTCTCTGCAGCTTCTGCTGGACGGGGCCTTGCAGGTGGCAGCGCCTTCCTGATCCATTCTGATGGAGGTACTGTGCAGTCACGCGACCAGTGACCTGCAACACATTGACGGTTTCTTAGGCCTCTGCAGTATATGCCGGGGGTCTCACTCCTGAAGGTGTGTGCTCACATCGACCAACCACAGATCCGGTCAGATGGCCCGCAATCACCTAGTGCAATGACACAACGTCGATCTGATGCATCACAGATAACGCGAAACATGCCAAGAGGAAGCTACATTACAGATGGTGATATATAGAGTTGAGAGCATCGCTTCCAGCACCCCACCTGTCTTTCCACACTTGAAGCACGCTACACCAGCTGGTGGAGCTTGCATCGCTGCAAAGGATGGTGGGATGCACTTGTCAGCCTGCCATTTTCGTCGGCACAAGGTTTGTGAATCTTTATTTTTGAGAAAGCAAGTGCAAAATCAGGCGAGGAAAAGGGCATTCGGACTTAAGATGTCAAGATGTCTTCTCATACATCTATATAATACCACCACAGTCTGCGGTGGGAGTACGGATGAACCAAACCAGCTTTTGAAATAAAATAAACAAGGGAGCCATTAAATCGGGAACTTGGCAGGGGTCGTGAACATCGCTCACAGGAAGACCTAAATGGCCTTGCATTCACACAGAACAGGACGTAGAGCAGCTTTCTTTGCGCAACACAATATTTATGCATGAGGAGTTAGGCTGAAGCAATATTTACATGGTAGATCTGCGTATGCTGACATGATTTCTTTCAGTTACCACCTTTGGCAAGATGCTGGTTCACCCTGAACTTACACAGTAACAAGGTCAGATAAACAGATCTTTAATTACAGTAACAATGGCAAACTTTGGGGAAGAAAGTTCTGAGCTGACGACAGCCAGTGTCCTCAAGAGGAACATCGCTTGGGATACCTACTTAACTGCTCGTCTCATTACAGACCACGACCTGCAGCTGATCCGCCGGTATGACAAGAAGAATCCAGAAATTCAGCAGGATCTCCTCCAGGAGGTATCGTACGTCCAAGAGACTCACAAGCTTGTTTCGCTATCGATGACCCTGATGTTAGGTCAAGTCGTCTTCCCTGATCACTGGTCTGGCGCACGTCCACAATTGTCCAGGAATCCAGTCAGAACAACCTCGGGTAACAGTCTATGGGAAATGCAGTTGTAATTGGACATGGGCATCGATCTGATTGTTTGGAGGGGTTCTGTCTCCAGGAGGGTCCAGCATATGCAGAGGCTTTCTTCAACGTGCTGCGCAGTGTCACAAAGGAGGACACAGTGCAGTATGTGCTGGCAATTCTCGATGAGATGGTGGCAGGTGAGTCCCTTTCTTGTGTAGACCTGAATGATGAGGCACCCTCTTAGCATTGCTGTTGCTACCGTAGCCATATGTCGAGTCTCACTGAGCTTATCCTGTATGCCAGGCGATCCCAAGCGGGCTGCCTACTTCCACCAGCAGAGCAACCCACAGAAGCCTTCTCCCCCTGACCCATACACACAGCTCACAAGGTGAGCTGGCCGCCTCGTACAACCTAGTAAAAATGCCACATGGAAGAGGGGTGCTGGAGACTTATGTGTATGCTGACCTGGCATGATGGCTAAGTGTATTGTGCTGCTTTTCCAAAGAATGGGCGTCAACCTGCACCTAGGTGTCTTTGGTGGCATTTCAGATGACCACACCAACTGAAGCGCTCTGTTGACGCGCAGAATGCTGCAGCGGACGGACTGGTTCACTCAGGAGAAGGCGGCCACGCTGCTGACAGCCATACTGGCGGCGCGGCCCTACAGGGGCACTGCAGAAACGCCGCTGCCGCCGCTGGTCATGAACGGCGCGAGCTCGTCGTCGGGCCACCATGCCGCTGCGCCTCCGCCCGTGCCCACACCCACCGCCGAGTCCGAGGCCGTCCAAAACATTCTCGTCACCTTCGTCGACTGGCTCACATCCCAGCTCCGGTGCGGCATTTTCTTGGCCAATGTAGGGGAACAACTCAAACACTACCTTCCTGCTGTAAGGACAGAGCCCGGCATGCCCTAGCTACTGGCTTTATTTGATGCCCATTTTGCCCCCAAATGTGGAGGGCTGTTGATTGCCTCGCAATGCAGCTAGTGAGGGGGCAGATCTCTCTGCATTGACCATGCGGTGCAGCAGCGCTGCAAACTGTCCTGGCTGACACAATGCCACCTGGGCCATAATTACACGCAAGAACGCCTCATAGAATCAAGCCCACACATGCATGCCCTCCAAGAAGGCTTCATAGAACTTCCTAGCCCACGCATGCACTGCAACAAGGCTTAAGAGATGGCCTGTGTCCATCATCATCAGCAGCAGCAGCAGCAGCAGCTGACACGGCTCAGTGGTGGTGGCAGGCGGCCGTCGCACCCGGGGCGCAGCGTGCCGCTGGCGGTGGGCTGCCTGGCGCGGCTGCTGCGGGAGCCGGCCGCGCGCGCGCTCTTCACGCGCGCCTCGGGCGCCTCCCTGCTCGCACCGCTGCTGCGCGGGGCGGCCGGCGCCGGGTCGTCGTCGGGGCAGCCGCCGCCCAGCGCGCAGCTTCTCTACGAGGCCGGCCTGTGCGTGTGGCAGCTCACCTTCTACGCGCCCGCCTCTCAGGCCATGGCCAGCGCCAGCATCGTGCCCAGCCTCGTGGACCTGGCGCGCCACGCCTCCAAGGAGAAGGTGCCCCATTCTCTTTCATTCCCAGCCGCTCGCATGCACCATTGCAACCTGTATCTTGACTTCTCGGCGGGCCATGCTGGTTTTGATGGACAGTCAGATTCTAAATGTCGACAGGGTTTTGTACGAGAGAAGGCCTGAGGTTGCACTCGGTCCCATTGCATGCGACCACCGTGATGTTGACTGTGTCACGTCAGAATGGGACCTAGTGTTGTGAGTGGGTGCAGGTGGTGCGTGTTGCTTTGCTGGCGCTGCAGAATCTGCTGGCAGCCCCCGGCCTGGATCTGGCGCCCGAGATGGTGGAAGCCGCACTGCCCAAGGTCGTCCAGCAGCGCCTGCTCCAGGTGCTCTGCTGTTCTTTCTTCACTTCTGACACTCGTGGAGGTTTTTTCCTGTATAAACGCCCTGCTGTCGCCCACAAATGCAGAAGTATGAGCAGCAGAGACATGATGTGCTTTAGTGAGGTGTATTTCTGGGGCGTTGCAGAATTGGGAGGATGAGGATGTGACGGCGGCGCTGGAGGCGTTGAAGGAGGCGCTGGCGGCCAACATCAAGCTGCTGTCGTCGTGGGACAAGTACAAGAAGGAGGTGCTGTCGGGCAGCCTCGACTGGTCCCCCATGCACACCAGCGATCTGTTCTGGCTTGAAAACGCCCCCAAGTTTGAGGAGCGCGACTTCCAGGTACGCAGCAACTACATTCTACATGCACGCTAAAGTGGGCAGTCTCACTAACGCAATGCCATCCTCGGGAATGCACTGTTTGTAGCTGCACCTTCTGTGTGCAAAAGCGTGACTTTCCTGATACGCTTTGATGTGAATGTTCTGCATGAGATCAAGCTGGAAAATGGAAAAATCATTTGATGATGGTGCGTTGCACCTGCAGGTGTTGCGCGTGCTGCTGAAGCTGCTGGAGCAGAGCCGTGAGAACCGCACGCTGGCCGTGGCCGCGTCAGACCTGGGCCACTTCATCTCCGCCCACCCACATGGCCGCAACATTGTCACCGGTGTGCACTCATCAGACATGGTCTTAGTGCTTTCACCATGTGCGTCCTCCTAATGAAGGTACCATTGAATCAGTACTTGCCACATGCACACTGTGGCATTGACGTGTGTTATTTTGGTTGCAGATTTGAGAGGCAAGGAGCTGGCAATGCGACTGATGATGCACCCGGATGCAGAGGTGCAGAAGCAGGCGCTGCTGGCTGTGCAGAAGATTTTGCTTGCCAAGGACAAGGTCGCCTACCTCAATAATTGAGTTGTGCCACCCAAACAGTGATGTCATTCGTCATACCTTGAGCAAGCAGCGTTGCAAGAGTGTGAGGAGGAATAGTGTGCGGCTTTCAACAAAGCCTTGAAGAGTCCTTCATTTTCTTTCTTGTGTCGTCATCCGCGTCTGTCATCACGGTGAAGAGCTGCCGAGTCACAGATGTATGTCCAGCCAGGGGGGCCGTATGTATGGGCAATTCGCAGATGATGATTTGACTATGTAGTTCATTTGAAGCAAACATGAGCAGACTTATATGTGTGGTAGGTTTGATGTCAGATTACCATGATAATGTGCTCTTGCGAGGCAATTTTGGAATCAAGATATATTTTTCGATAATGTAGAAGTAATCCTATATATATGGGACCGACAAGCTTGCGGAATGGCTTAAGCTTGCCGAGTCAGTGGGTGGAGTATCATATATATTGATTACATCGCACATAAAACTTTGCCTACAGATATCTGCACAGCAAGTTGACTGCCAGTGCACTGCCGTGGGCCACGGCCGTTGGCACACAGCACAGCATAATATCGCACATGCATGTTATATGACTAGAAGCCAGCACTGGCAGCTCAATAACCAGCTTCTGCTACAAGGATCCAAGAATATGCACAGTGAGATTTCCATTGGCCAAGGCAGTATCATCATAAGTGCAGGGAAGACCTTCAGTGAACATGCACAGTCAAGGCTACATGCACATCAATTGTCGCTTCTTGATAGCAATATTGGCAGGTGCCTACCTCAACATCAAATCAATAGAGGTCTTCTGCAACAACTAGTATACACAAAGGGCTCACATGTACTATGCCAAGATCTGAAAGTACTATTGCAGTGACGGCATGCAGGTGCTGCTGAGCTGCACCGACAAATCTTTGCTCTGCGCATTTCTAAATCATCAGAGCTGATATGCGCGACACTGAGATCTGTCCGACGCTCTATCGATCTTGACCCGGCCAGCTGTGTGGGTCGGATCAAGCAAGCTACTCTTTAGTTATCAAAAAAAAATAAGAGGTGCTATCAAAAGAAAAGGGCGCAATGCATCACAAGCCGCTGCTCCCGAGCCGCGTGCCTGCGGCGGGCTAGGATTGGCCGGGAGGCTGCTGTAGGAGGGGCTCTGTGTTGGCGTCGGCCGGGGTGGATCCGGGGGGTCCGGGTGCGCGAGAAGATGCGTGGCGGCGCAGGGAGGCCCAGCGCTGCTGCGAGGTGCGGCTGATGCGCAGCCAGCAGAAGGTGAAGAACTTGAAGAGCGAGATGCGGCGCACACTGCTGCCGTAGCGCAGCACCATGAACGTCGCTGCGCGCAGCACCACCCCCTGCACCAACCCCACGTACACACCCTCATTTACCCTGCAACCCTTGCCACGCGACCCCAGAGCATGTGAACACAGCAGTGCCTGCCCACCATGACAGCTCGTCAGCTGCATTGGGCCCAGTCGATTTTATGCCTCAACATCCACGCTGAGTCATCAAGGCATGAGCTCGGGGAGATAAGGCTTGAGCAGGCAAAAAGAGAGATCGGACCTGTATGAAGATCATGAGGAAGTCCCAGGAGACATAGCCCCTGCAGTAGTCCTCCACATCGAGGCTGCCCGCGTCAGGGCCCGCCCCCAGCGACTGCTTGTCCAGCCCACAGTAGCCGATCTGGTAGCAGACAAGGAGATGCATGTCACATGCAAAGTAATGAGCATTGTGGGTGGACCCAAGACATTCTCACAGGGAGCTTGATGCTACCGGTATCTATATGCATGTTTGGGACGAGAGTCTCCAAGGCTTCCACCAATTACCTTATTGTCTCGCTGGTTTCCCTAGGGACAGCAACCCGACCGTGGCAGCCCAACAAAAGGTTGAAGAGTTGGGGCGGAGGTCTAAAGGGGTAGGGGATAGAAGGGGGGCTGGCAGTGCGCGCACCTCCTGCATCATCTTGTGGATGCGCGGCTGCATGTAGTGCGGGTACTGCCGGAACTCCTCCATCGTTGTCGCCTCCGTGCTCCACCGGCTGTAGGAGATGCCTGCGCGACCGTCAGACCCCCGTCAACTCCCTGCGCTTTAACCCCTTTGCTGGAGATCCATCATCCCATGCTCTACGACAAGGCACAATACCCAACTGCGCAGGTCAAGCAACACTTGGAGGAATGAGGAGAGCATGGTGGCCGCTAGCTGGCAGTGAGGGTGCAAAGAAAGCACAAGGCATGATGGTCATCAGATTGGAGCAAGGGCAGGGTGAGAAAGAAGGCATGGTGGTCATCAGTTTGGAGTCAGGGCTGGTGATCAGGTTGGAGCAAGGGCAGGGTGTAGGGCTGCGCACCGAATACGGCTTTCATGAAGGGGGAGAGGGTGCGGAAGCGCGGCTCTATGCCGTTGAAGAAGCCGCCGAGGACGAGGCAGACGGCGACGGAGGCGACCATGCTGTTCTGCTGCTCCAGCATCACGCTCATCACATAGCCCAGCCCCGACGTGTACCACACCACCCCCAGCGATACTGCACCGCCACCACACAGCGCAGTCCAGTCAGCCTCCCAGTCTTCCTTCCTTCTGGATGGACACCTTCTATATATACCTTCACTTTATAAACCTTCACCACCACTTTCCTCAACCAAAATGTAGATTATGTGTGGTTCTCTGGACTCTAAGGCCTCTACCTGGGGCAATCTATTGCATGACAAGCAGGGTGACCCATAGACCCAGACAACCGTGTCTGGATCTAAGGGGCCTTATGTGCTTATGAGAGGCATGCACACTGGCCAGCTCGGCACAAATCAGAGCGACGCATGAAGCTGCTAGTCACTGAAGGTGAGCCGACAAGACAGGGGTGAGGAATCTCATGTGATGGGGCGCACTGATGTAGTAGTTGATGAACTTGATCTCGGGCAGCGTGAGGGTGTAGTAGACGCTCATGAAGATGGCGGGCTGCACCACAATGTCTATCAGGTGCATGACCTGGTGCCCGAAAAAGAACGCAGTCGTCCTCAGCCCTGCATGCATCATTCAAAACTTCAACCGGCCCACCACTCAGGAGGTGGATAGGCCTGACATGCAGCAGACAGTCTGTGGGCTCAGCGTGCAGCCAAGAAGGAGCACTGCGGACCTGAGGCGGACTCCCGCCAGAAGATGAGGCGGTCCTTGCCAAAAACCTGCAGCGAGGCCACCGTTGAGATGGCTGCCAGGGTCAGCATTGTCTTCACGGCGTTCCCTCTCACCTCCTCCAGCTCCCAGCTCGTCCCATGCACTGCCCCTGCACCGCACAAGGCAATCTTCACGTTCCGCCATTAGGGCTCAGACTGATGTGCGGCTATCCTTTTGCTTAAGAAATCTATGGACATTCGGCAAACCCGATGTGCACGGCAATGAGACACCCGACTTGCAGGGAGCGGATTGCAAAGGTACCCTGATGATGAGGGCTGCCCTCTTGCTTGAACACTCACTATCAGTTGTCACCCGACACGAATGGCAAGGGAGAACACGGATTGCAGGGAGAGGAGTGCGGAGACTCACCGATGATTAGGGCAGCGCCGGCAAAGAGGCAGACATCCAGGAACTTGATGCCCCAGTTGCGCACCCACTTGACGCCGGCGCGGCGCACGAGCAGGTTGAACTGCCCCAGCGTGCCCGGGATCGCCCGGTACCGCGTCTTCTTGCGCCCGCACAGCGATCGCCAGCCGCACAGCCAGAAGTGCCACCACGCCCCTGTGCCCACAACACGCATCAGCACATCTTCTGTTAGACAACAACAGCATGTCCCTAATGTGAGGGACTGATGTCTCCCTTTCATGTCGAAGTGTTGCTGGTCACTGTGACGCGGAAATTCCAGCGACGAACAATGCAGTTACTTTGGGAGCAACGTGGACTTGCTGCATCCTAGCGGACGTTGCAAACTTCGACGTGAAACACACGGATGGAAAGGGCAGGCATCACCGCAGCAGTGCAGGCAGGAGGCGCAGGCGGCAGCGCAGCCAGCAGGCTTGTCGGCGCAGGGGCCGTCCAGTTCAGCGGTGGAGGCAAGTGCATCGTCCAGCTCTAGCTGCTGCGAGCTGCTGGGCGACATGCCCTTCAGCCGCGCCACCGGCCCACGCGGCTGTGCACTCTCCTCATCGTACCCTGCTGGCCTCGGCTCTGCGCCGCCGCGCGCAAACGCACTAGACGCTGCTGGGGTGCTTGAGGAAGGGGCGGATGAGACTGCAGGAGTGCTCTGGCTGCTGCTTGCGGCTGCAGAGCTTGTGGGGTCTGCTGCCGAGCTGCTGGGGGCAGTGGTGGCTTGGAGGGGGTTCTCGGAGCTGTCCATTCCCTTCTCGATTGACAGCACGCGCTCGTACTTGGACTGCAGCACCACAGCCATTGTTTCAGGCTTTATAAAGCAGCATCAGCCACCAGTTAGCTGATAAATGCAGAACTTTGTGAGGATTCTTGCTCTGGGAAATCCGTGCGCAGAGCTCAAGCAGGCAAGGCCGCCGGCTTCTGCAGCATAGTTGCATGTGCCAGCAGGGCAAGTGCCCAGGGGACCCTTGGCAGGAGCAGCGAGCGCCCACCTGGGGCTGGGCAGGAGGCTGGCCGCCATGGCGGATGAAGGAGATGAACGCGGTGCGCGAGACAACCCCTGTGTGGCTGGGATCCAGCTCCATCATGATATGGCGCATGTCGAAGGGCGTTGCCTCCAGTCCCACATCCGCCAGGAATGCGTTGATCGCCTCCGGTGTAATGTTCCCTGTGCCTTCGCGGTCCACCTGCCACCACCAGGGCAAACGCATTACTATTTTATGTGCATAATGTAGTCTGCGGTGGACATGTGCCCTGATCAGTGGGTGCTGAATGATCTGTTGGAGAGGCGGGGGCTGACCCTGTCGAATTGCTCCTGCACGAGCTGCAGCTGCTGGGGGCTGAGCTCTGGGACGGCCTCTGCGGCTTCAGGCGCGGCTGCAGTCGCCTCCTGCGCTGCGGTCTCCGCCCAGGCCCCGCCCAGTTCCTCCCAGATCCCATACAGATCCTGCGTGGCCAGACATTCAATGCTAGCATGCCTTGCTGCATTTACAGAAGCTCCTCAGCAAGCTCATGGGGTAGAAGAGGTTCAGGAAGCAAAGTTGCTCTTAGTCGACTTGGCACAACCAGAGATACCAGGGCAGAAGACATGTAGCAGGTCTCGTAAACTGGGGAAATGAGCTGGGGAAAGATACTCCTATAATCAGGTGCGATGTTGCCTGCAGTCTCCGTCTTTTGTCAGAACGTGCAATATGGAGAAGGTGCACACAGCTACAAGGTAGCCTGCGCCCATCTGAAAGCCAACTTCCCCAGGGAACACCTGATGCATGTCTTGCGCCCCAAGAACTCTGGTGGAGACTGGGGCGGGCTCTTTGAAAAGGAGTGCTGCAAAGTCTGTCATCGTGACAGTAAAATCTACTAAATGGATGTTTCAGGGTGCAAGATTTGATTGCCGGCAAAAAGGCAAAAAGGGCCTACCTCGGGCTTAAAGTCGGGGTTGGCGTGGCAGGGTACGCAGCCGGAGACGATGTCGAGGAAGAAATCGGCCGGGTTCTCGTTGGAGGGCAGCTCAAAGCCAATGGAGACAAAGTAGGGAAGCGCGGCGGAGGAGGCGCCCTGGAAGGCGGTGCGGCCGGCCTTGCCCAGCAGCAGGACCTCATGGAAGAGCGAGAAGACGGAGTAGCGCGGCTGGTGAATCACCGTCACAATATTCATGCCCAGGTCCGCCATCCTGCAGCACAGTCACATCATATGCTCACCTCACATCCAAATTCGTTCATTTGAATTTTCTTTTGAAGCCATGCAGGTGAACCTGGTCTGCCACTTGGAGCCGCCAGTGTCCACCACCCACTGACTTCCCTCTACATCCACTACACATGATTTTAAGGCTTGGCAGGCCTCATGCGGAGTACTTTGTGCCCAGCATTGGTGCAAGGGGCCTGATTTGTGGTCAGTGCGCACCTGCGCAAGGAGGCCAGGATGTCTGTGGCTGCTGTGGCGTCCAGGCCAGACGTGGGCTCATCCTGCGTTACAAAGATGTGGATCTTATGACATGCATTCTGCGCTAGCATCATATTAAGAATGTTTTGCATGTAAGAAAGGCAATAGCGCACCATGAAGAGCACCGATGGCCTGGCCACCAGCTCCAACCCAATGTTGACCCTCTTCCGCTGGCCCCCACTGCAACAGGACACCCACATCTCTCCTTCAGTCAGCCGTACATGCATGCAAAAATTGTGCAGCATATAAAAACCCGACTATCCTCAGCATAGATGGCTCGGACAGCGAGGGGGCTTGCCTGACGCCGCGCTTCTCAACGGAGCCCACGACTGAGTGCTGCACGTGGCGCAGGCCCAGCAGCTCGATGACATCATCGACCACGTCGCTGAGGTAGGCCCGCCCCTCCGTCGCCATGCAGCGCAGCTTGGCGCTGTATGACAGGTTCTCGCGCACCGTCAGGTCCTCGTGCACAATGTCATCCTGGACCACAAATTGCAAATTTTTCTATATAATGCTGAAGTCATCAAGTCAGAAGCCCAACACCATCCCGGGACACTCATAGTGTTGTAAGAAGTGCAAGACATGTTGAGAAGAACAGCAGAGGCCGGGGTGCACCTGCGGCACGTAGCCGAGGATGCGGCGCAGGCGGGCGAGGCGCATCTCGCGCCCGTTGATCCAGAGGCGGCCGCGCGTTGCCCCGTAGCGCGCCGTGCCCATCAGCGCGTACAGCAGCGTCGACTTGCCCGCCCCGCTCGGACCCATGATCGCCACCACCTGCCCATTTCACTTCCTTAGCACTTTTCATCTACAGTTGGACAGTACCTATTGGTGCCATCTTCAATTAATATCTGATTAGTCCTCAAAATTATTTTGGTGATCAAGATCATCTCACCAAAATCCACAATAGAGGCCAACTGTGACTGATGGCAAAATGCTCATCAAAGCGCTGAATCACTGCCCACATAATATGCCCACTTCAGCCCCTTTAAGTTGAGTACTTTTCATTGATCATGCATGTGTCTGCGTCGAAAAAGTGAGCTTTCAGTGGAAGGGAAGGCTCACCTTGGAGTGGCTGAAGTGGCCGTTGACGGAGTCCAGGATGACGGTGCCGTCGCGCAGGGTCACACCAATGCCCTCGAAGCGCAGGCTGATGCGCGGGCGGATGCTGGTGAAGGCCTTGAAGGCCAGGCTGCTGCCGCCCTGCCCCGCCACGCCCAGCAGCGGTGCCACCAGCCGCCGCAACTTCTCCTTCGCCCCCTGCTTCTTCATCAGCCGCTCCTGCTGCAGCCTGTCCCCGCAAGACATACGCCCCTATGTCATGCGCGGTAAGCTCAAAGATTCTCCATGGAAAAGTGACCATGCGCCCCCATGTCAGGCGCAGTAAGCTCAACTGTCCTCTATGAAAACTTCTCCATAGATTCAAGTACAGATATAACTTGGATGGCATATTGTCCGGCTGGGCTGAGGACGCCGGAAGTCATGCCGAGGAGGGCAGAAACGGGCATGTGTTTTGGGCGCACTTGATGTAGGCTGAGAAGGCGACGTAGGCCAGCCAGAGCAGTAGCAGGATAAGGAACAGGGCAAAGAAGCCGCCGAGGGAGATGTCTGCAGAGGCCGAGCCGGCAGGACACTTGGCCAGCCAGGGGCACCCCTGCACCAATCCCCTCGAGTCAGTTGCCAATCAGCTGATCTGGCAAAGTGAACATAGTACAGCAGGCATTCTCGAGTGGGGCGTGCATGGAGTGCGTACCCTGGGGAATTTGGTGTACCACTTGCAGAAGCGCCCGGCAGGGCAGGGGAGCACCACTGTGGCGTTGGGGCAGTAGTACCCTGACGGGCATGGGGTCTTGGGCGTCGTGGACATCTGCATGCCACGTCACCATCTGAACACTTGCAAGCGCCCATACCCGACAGTAGCTCGTCATACTCACACATTAAACAGAGTTTGTTTGCATACACACGATGCTTGTTCACAGGGCTTTACTGGTCAGGTACAGTGAGCAGCAGGCTTACTGGGGGGCAGATGTTGCCGCCGAGGGGCTCCCCATTGGCATACACGCGCTGCACCACAGTGAGGGGCTCTGAGGGGATGGTCATGTCGGGGTAGCGCTTCATGAGCACGGGGTACTCGCATGTCGTGGGTGCCACCGTCGCCTGTGAGCACCAGGCGCCGGGCGGGCACGGCACCTCGACCGCCGGCGTCGGGCAGTAGAAGCCAGGCCTGCGCATGTGAAAACTTTTGGCTTGCATATTCTCGGGTAACCAAGGGATGCATACGGTCCCCACGTGCGTGTGCTAAATAGCATTGCACTAGATAGAGTTGCATGCACATCATGAGAATGAGGGGGACTGCCAAGTGATCATGCCGCAAGGGCCCTATTCTGCCATATTGCTAGCAAGGGAGAGGTGAATTGCCTGAGGTGAGGGGTGCCTTGGGTGCTCACCTGCAGCGATACTTGGCGACGTACTGCTCAGAGGCTCTGGAGCCCGGCCTGGGCAGGAAGCTGCCGCTGGGGCAGTGCTGCCCAAACACGCATGGAATGCACACCCCCGTGTAGCCCTCGACACTGCTGCTGTTGTGCCTGAGCTGGGGACCGAGCTGCAGGGCCGAACCCCCATCCTCTGCGCACTGAAAGCCCGCTGCGCAAGCCCCGTATGGAGGGTTCTCTGCCGGCAGGCACGGGCACCCAGGAGCGGGGTAGTCAGGACCGCAGTCTGCAGCCGTGGCGGTCCCCTGTGCGCCAGGTGCATCCCTCAGCCCGTTGCCCAGTGGCAGTGCATTGGATTTGTTATACTTACAAATCATTTATATGCTGTCTGCATGCGCAAACCCCGATGCAGAAATCTCCAGGCTAGGCTGGTCTGGGTTTGGATAGTACATCTTGTCAGAGAAGGTCGCTCACCCCTGAGCATAAGAGCAACAATGCACCCCATATACAGCACCGCAGCACAAGATGTCTCACTACAAGAGCCATCAAGCCCAGTCAAAAGCTGTCGTGGTTGATATCTGCACTAAAGCATGTGCCATTCCACTAAAGAGGTCAGAAGCTTGCTCTCCTACATCACTGTGATAATATTGCGATGCTTTTCACCGCTGTAAACTCGATCAGGAAACCAAAATGCTGTCAGATTCCAAACACACTGGAGGATATTCCGAAACGCTTCACAATCAGCCGACATTGTCCTCCCCCTTGGATTCTAGTCATGCAAGCATCAGCCCTAATGTGCAAATGAAAGTGTTGCATTAACCAAACTCTGGAGATTTGTTGAGGACGATGTTGCGACGCCCCACCATGCAGTGACGAAATCCTCATCAGCATGTTGGGAGTGTGATGAGTCATCAGAACTACTCCAAGCTCCCAGAGGGAGAGGTGGAGAAGGAAGAATGATCGGATCAATTTGAAATCTACGTATCCTTTGCAATCCCGCACTGCATTTTTTGGTTGATAACGCATTGCATGCTAGCACGTTCATAGGGAATCGCTCAGTCCCATGGGTGAAGACATCGAGCGTTGTATGTCGGTCAAAGATTGCAGTATGTGCTCTAAAGACAGTAGTATCAACGTCTAAAGTCGTCAGAGGGGGGTGGCGAGGGCTCCGTGTCTTCTGCTCCCCCCCTCACACCGGTAGCGGCACCTTCAGCAGGGCCATGCAGGAGGATGCTGCCGAGTTGCCTTCATCTGTATCTCCAGCCCTCACCTTTGAGGTATTGGCTGCACAAGGACGAGCCAGGGCTTCGAGGATGACCCTTCCTCATTTTGCAGCTGAGACGCCCATGTTCATGCCAGTGGGCACCAAAGGTACTGGCTTCCCCACAGAATATGAGCAGCATCTGCCATTACACTGTTTCTACATTTCCTGAAGAAGTGAAGGTGCAAGTGTGCATGAGCCTGAAAGAAATTTCCTGATGCAGGCACAGTTAAGGGCCTAACCAGCCAGCAGCTTGTGGACCTAAACTGTCATGTGATCCTGGGCAACACATACCACCTTGAGGAGCGCCCTGGATCAGACCTCGTCAGTGAACTGGGCGGCCTGCACAAGTTCATGGACTGGCCCAGAGGAATGCTCACCGACTCTGGCGGGTTCCAGGTAGCATCATAGGTCACTTTTTCATGCGCCTATCTGCTAGGACCGCCTGCCTGCAGAATTTCATGATTGACTCTTGATAGGCATTGAGCATCTGCCAATTGATGGCCTCAGATGGTGTCCCTGCTTCATTTGGCCGAGATCACCGAGGAGGGAGTCCAATTCCAGTCGCCAGTGGATGGCTCTCTGATGATGCTGACACCAGAGCGCTCCATCGCCATCCAGAACAAGCTAGGTGAGCCACAATGCATGCCCCAGGCGTTGCCGGCACAAGACTATTGAGAAGAGTCATCATTGAGGTCATTTGCCTTAAGGCACTTGAAGGCTTCCTCATTTCTTGTGCAGGAGCTGACATTATCATGGCGCTCGATGATGTGGTTTCCAGTGTCAACCCATCGCGTGAGAGGTAATCTTCAACCCCATTGTGCACTTCACAATCATTGCAAAGACTTTAAATGTTCTGTTTGCTTTCTGCTTTGCAAGGAGTTTGATTGTCATGTGCAGGGATAGCTGATGGATGTGGGTAATGGGATTGTAGGTTCAAAGAAGCAACACACCGAACAACGAGGTGGATTGATCGGTGCATAAAGGCCCATGCACGACCGCATGAGCAGAACCTTTTCGCCATTGTGCAAGGCGGCCTGGATGAAAACCTGCGAGCCATCAGCATCAAGGACCTGTCGGAGAGGAACCTGCCAGGATATGCAGTTGGTGGCCTGGCTGGTGGGGAGTCCAAAGATGACTTTTGGAGGTAGGCTAGGTTGAGTCCCAAGTGTATGCAATGTTGCTGGCCCTGTTGGCTGGCACAGCTGTTCCCAACACAGAAAAAAAAATACAGTTATCTGCGAGCAGGGTCGTGGCTCAGTGCACGGCTCCTGGGACAGGCCTGCCTCCAGACAAGCCCAGATATGTCATGGGTATTGGCTACCCTCTGGATATTGTCATATGTTCAGGCAAGCACCATTCAAATGTCTCGAGTGAACAGTGAATAATGTCTCAAGTGCTTAGATTTGCTTGATGTGGGGCCTGCTGTGCCATGCATGGGTAGAGTTCTGAGTGCGGTGCTGTGGGTGCATGATGCAGCTCTTGGAGCGGACATGTTTGACAGTGTGTATCCCACACGGACCGCTCGCTTTGGTGTGGCCTTAGTCCCATCAGGAGTCCTCAAACTCAAGAATGTGGGCTTCACAGAAGACTTCAGGTCCGACACATGAGACCTTCGATCCAGCGCTCCCAGACATGCAGCACCCACACACATGGAAGACGAAGATCTGAGATTGCCTAGTATGCTCAGTTTTGTGGGTGCTGGGATGTGTAGGCCGTTGGACAAAGACTGCCCGTGCATGACCTGCAAGAAGTACACTCGTGCCCTCCTGCACAATCTGGTGGCAAAAGGCATCCCATTTGCAGCCATGCTTGTGAGTCTGCACAATGTGGCATACACGCAGCGGCTGACACAGCAGATTCGTGACGCCATTAGTCAGCAGCGCTTTCCAGAGTTTGTGCAAAAGTTTGTCAGAGGTCACTTTCCTGCTGGTACCGAGGTGCCCCAGTGGGTGTTTGATGCACTGGCAGAGTGTGGCATTTCAGTTCCCTGAGAATGCCTCAGATGTACATGTACCCAGAAAACCACTCACCGCATAGAATTGTACCAATATATGTATGCCACAAGGTCAGACTGGTCACATGTACAAACGCATGCGTTAAAGACCACAGGCCGCAGACGGTATGCGCAAAACAGTGTACTGGTATCTTCATGTGCCCTCCTTGTTCATGCGCTTCTGCCACTCAAGCAACGCTAGCTTGCCTTGCTGCAAACTGTGCAAGCACCTGCGACACATTAAGGCTCACTAAGATTGCCACCAGTCTATCCTTTAATGGCCTACTGCACATATAAATACTTCATTTTGCATTTGACAAATTGAATGATGCGCATACCAATTAGGGGAAGGCGTGTTCTTGAGCCAGCAAAAATCTTGGACCTCTCGCCACTTGCCGTTCTCACATACTTTCTCTGATGGTCCAACAGGCTCTGATGTATCAGGATCGTCCATGTTGGCACATCCAAATCTGCAGGATGCCAACTGCTTGTGCTTAACAGTAGCTACGTCTGGGCATTCAGCAAAGAACTTGAGCAGGTTTCCAGGCAAGAAAATCCTACCTCATGGCAGCGCACTCCTCAATGATTGGACCACTTGCCATATGAACGAAGAAGTCAACATTGCTGCTGGAATGTATCCTCAACTGCTGGGATTTCAAGACGAGACAGCATTGATGAACATCTGGTCCCACATACAAGCTGTGTCAGTTCAGGAGAACACTTGCTGTCTCTGAAGTCTTTAGATTTGCGGAAAACAACACATGCTTTGGTTTTAGGTGGACTGAAGATCGTACACCTTCCACAATTACCGCTGCATTTAATAAGAACTCACCATTGACGAATGTGGCACCAGCGACCGGGCCAGCATAGATGAGGCAGTCCCGGACATTCTGAATGCGCAGTGCGCCTGTTCTTCCTCGCAGGTGGATTGTGCATTGTCTCAGGTCTGAGAGAAGGAAATCAGCACCAGCCAGCTCATCTGCTGTCTTCACAATAGTCGCGCATCTGGCGCCCTTGATCCCCCTGTGGCATGCATGGATTATTATGAAGCTTATGCAATTGTATGATCGTGGCACAATAATGGGGAGATATAGACAGGAACCATTGTGTGTCTGGCATTGCTCTTACCTGTCTTGCATGTCAGGCCCCAGTACCAGAGCATGATCGAGGGGCGTTGTTGATTTTTGCACCAGTTTTTCATCATGTTGATGTCCGGTACCAGCCATGACTGGCACAGATTCGCTCTTTAACTTGGATGCCTTGGAGAATGCAAATTTCTTCTTGGGCATCGCCTGGTCTCTGGCGCGATACAATTGTTCTTTCAGCTGCTTGACACCAAGAGAAACTCTCTGGGCTTCATAAGCGGGAAGCAGATAGCTGGCCTGGGCAATCTCCTGCACATTATGCAGACCTATTATGAGTACTCTCAATCTATTGCTTGTTACCGATTCTCCATCTTCTGAGTCCACCATCTCACCTCTTCAGCATTCCTGAGCAGCTGATGGGCTTCTTCTAGCTTTGCATGCGCATGAGCCCTGCATGCACCCCATTCACATATTTTCAGCACGTAGGGAAGAGATTGGTTATATATTGTGTGGCAGGAGAAGAAATGCAGGATCATCACCCTGGTGCTCCCTCTAGCAAAGCTGTGATCTTGTCTGAGGAGGACTTCCATGTTTGTAGAATAGCGTCTGCAGAATTCATCCCTGACAAAGCTGTTCTGCCACATGCATCCATGATTGTTCAGTCCAGCATAACTTAACAGTTCACTTGTGATTTCGAAGTGGTGACTGTATGGCTTTTAACCGAAACGCATGGAGAACACCTTTTGTCGTCAAGAAGCTGAGCCGTGGCTTTCTGCCTTTGTTGATCTCTAAAGGAGATGCCTGCCAATATCGAAGAATCTGTAAGAATGCCACCCTGGAAGGATCTTGCACTATCCATGCTGGGTTTTCAACAGTATGATCCAAGATGATCAAGCCACCAGTTCGGCTGCAGCAAGAAAGTGTCAGCTGGGACTACTTCAATATTGCTCACAATCAAAGATCTTCTACTTGAAATGAGAGGTTTTCAAATCTCGATGTCAATGTCTGATGTGAATGGTTTTCAGTAGTACTGTGCGCAGTTGCCTCGTTAGGCATCTGGAGTTTGAATTTTTTTAATTTCTGAGATATGTCAGCACAATGCAGGGTCACCAGAACATCAGACACATCCTTTTCAGTAGACAGCACGTCACCAGGTGACCCTTATGATCATGCAAATAAATTCTCAGATAGGGAGCTACGCATCGGGAGCCCGCCCCGCGCCCCAAAAGCTGTGCATTTCGTGGCAGCTACCACCGCTGCTAGTTGCAGAGATTGTTCTGGAGGCATGCTGTTGCAAATGGCATACAGCAGAGTCCCAATAAAAGCATCACCCGCGCCTGTGGTGTCCATAATTGCATCCTGCATGCCATTCAATCCTTCTATCAACAAGCTCCGGTAAGATATGATACCAAAGATGCAATCATCCAAAAGCAGATGCGTCTGATGGCGGTAACCAGCTGGGCAGGCAGGAAGCCTGGCACTTGTGCGAACCTTTGGCAGAACTGCTGCAGAAGCCACAACCACCCTTGCCACCGGGCCTTCTGAGCATTCTTTCAAATTGTTTGCCTTGTTGTACTCTGATGCTGAGCGACTATCTGCATTATAGATTGATTCTGCTGCCGCTGCTGCATCTGCTCTCCGCCTGACTTCTGGAAGGGTCGAGTCATCACGGTTCCACTGCAGACGAACAGCACCCTCTGTAGCCGCTGATCGCCCAACCCTGGAGAGACATACAAGAGGTTGAGTAGAGACAAGTGACTACTAAAGCATTCAAGTGGCGGTGGTGCATGCGAGAGGGCATCATGAGGCAAATATATGTAATGTGGCAAGTGCACGGAACACACCTGATCTCTACCCCACTTGCAGCCGTGCAAGCAGCAGTTTCATTTGGTGACTCTGCCCTGCTTTCCCTGATCAGGTTGCTCAGCTGACTGAGCACATCTTCAAGCTTCGCTGTCCGAATGGCGTCTTCGTCTTGTAGGACATTTGCCCGTTCCAGGAATACCGATCCCTTGGAACCGAGGGTGGTTACCATCCATCTGATGTGAGGTAGACAATAAAATGTTGACAGCAGAGCGTCACCCAAGCCTGCCTCGCCTGTCCAAGCCTGTGGTGCCACAATTCCGCCATGAGCTATCAAGCATGAAGCAGCAGAAAATCTACAGAGCTCACTTCTACTGCAATGGAATGACCAAAGAGTTTGACCAGGTTCCATTGTCACCTGGGGGAAGCGGGCGGATGTGACTACATAGTCTGCATGTGCTAGAAGCTCGTTGAGGCCGGGCCTCAATCGTTCGGCCTCTACAAGGACAGGGATGCCGGCCCCTTTGGCAGCCTTGGCAACCTGAAGGGCCGCCTCAGCCAGCCGGCCGTCAGAATAGACCAGAGCTGCTCCATGCAAGGCCTCTTCAATGAGGTTGGGGGACACATCCTCCACGTGCATAGGCGCTGCAGGCGTGTGTATGCATGTACGAGTTCCACCTGGGCAGTCCATCACCGTGTTGACATACAAGACGGCCCGTTTTAGTTCTTCTGAGCCTCTGAAAGTCAGACTTGCCATGGCAGCTTAACAGCGCCACACCTTCTCGATCCACTATGATGTAGGTGAAGGGTGAGGGTTGCCCCTTTGCGCGCAGCACAAACTTGGTGTTGACATCATCATTTTCCAGCTCACTGATTATGCCATCGCCCACGGCATCATCGCCGATCTTTGTGATCAGCACTGGCCTGAGCCCCAGCCGAGCGGCTGCCGTCAAGGCGTTGGCGCAGTTGCCCCCTCCTTGTGTCTGAAGCAAGTCAACTCTGGCCAGATCAGTTGAGCCGGGAAAAGCTTCCTGAGGTGAAGGTTGCAGCAGGAAGGCGTCGAGCTTGCCTGCAAGTTTTCAGTCCGGAGCTTGTCGTCTGGCTGTGGAAATTTTGCAACTTGGGCTAGATAATCAAGGCCACAACTTCCCACCCCGACCACTTTGTGTCCAGTCTCCTGTGCATCACCCAGGAACGAGGCAGTGGGTATGCCATTCAGCAATACAAGGTGTCAACATGCACGCCTGTATAGCAAGGTACCTTCTGAGAAGATTTCAGCATTGCATGTGCTTTCACAATCCTCCCTCGAGATGGAAAGGTGGGTGACCCAACATGAACATGCCCCAAAGTACGATCTCCAGCTAAGACTTGATTCGTGAACATCCCCACTCGAGGCACGAGTTTAATTCAAGCACAATTGAAAGAAAGTCTTATCCAACTTTGCGCAATTCGTGACAGATCGTGCCCCTTTTCTTCTTTCATCCGCACGTGCCTTCACGTGCCTTCACGTGATAGCTTTATCACTTAATCTCAGGATTTCCCAATTTTTACGTATTTCTTGGCGGATTGATTAAAATCTACTTGTTTTCTGGTCACTATGAAGGGCTTGATTACTGTAAATCACCTGACATCGCTATGCCTGCAGCCAAGGCACCTTCAACATCGCCAATGCACCTCGCAACGGAAGGTGTACATGGTGCCAACTGGATGTTATTATCATCTCAATAAGTACTGATCTACTCGTGATCGAATGCATCGTGAATCAGAAATGGTATGATGGCTGTTCTTCCGAAGAGGAAGCTGACGCGATGCTGCCTTGTTCAGGATGTCCAAAGAAGAAAGATGACCTTGATACAATGCAGATCGGCAAATGCAGACGTCGCAACTCTGAGAGAACGCCTTAAGCAGTTGGACCGACAGTTGGTGCGCACTTGATGATTTATGTGGCCACCAATTTGCCCTGCCCGCCTGCCCAACTGCTCAGGTGCTTGTCAACTACTGGCCAGGAAAGGGAAGGCCCTGAGGCAGAGGCAGCAGCAGTACAGCTTGCCAATGATATGAGGGAGGATGGCACACTCCATGCCTATGGCAAGGGGCGTCAGGCAAGGGGCACTCTTGGTCCCAGAACACCAAATCGCGGTCTGCCTGCGCTGCATGCAGAATCTGGATCTCTGGGAACAACTGCACCCGTGTTAAGTTTGCAGTGCTGCGCAGATTCCTAAGCGCATATACTCACTGGAGGAATTGCGACTGAACAAAATAGAAGCAGAGAAGTTTCTGTCACCGAAAGATGACACCCTAGGTACAGTGCGGACGATTCTCCAGGTACGACCTTACAGATATGGAGAGCTAGGCGTACTGCTGGGCCAATGTGCATCATTCTCGAATTTCGAGCAGAGAGGGACCTTCAGGAAGTCATAGATTGATAGAACACTGCTGTGCTTTAGGGAGGCGGGCTGCTGGGGATTGCTGCGGCATACTTTGGCTTACATTGGGAGCTCTCGCAGCTTCTCGGAACGCTGGCAGGGCTTGGCTTTCTTTTGACAGTAGATCAGGTGTGGACTCTTGATGCCTGCCTAGGTAGATCAGGCGTGGACTGGCGTTCACTGCAGGTAAAAGACACTGTTCCGAGAGCATGATTGGTCGAGCAGTACACCATGGGACCCAGGTAGCGAATGGTGGTGGACTGGAGGCTTTGTTGATCGATACGGCTGCGAGGACTATCAACCCCAGCTATGGAGAGCGAGTTGCAACCCATGAATCGGGCCATTTTCTGATTGCATACCTTGTGGGGCTGCTGCCGCGCACCTACACACTGTCGTCTCTTGATGCATACAAGAGGTGGGCAGTCCTGATCCTCAGTACTAGTACCAAAAGTCTTCAAGCGTTGGTGGTGTGGGCCGGGGTGACAGTTAAGAGTGAAATCTGTGTGGGCAGGTATGGCGCACTCAATGTGCAGGCAGGCACTTTGTTCTGCGACTCTGCGTACCAACAAGAGGTAGGTGATGATCGCAGCAGTGAAATGTAAGTGCATGACAAAACACCACAAAAGAAGAGGTCGTTGATGAAGAGGTCGTCCCTTGACAGGTTGCTTCAGGGACGCTGTCCAGCACAAGCCTGGACCGGTACTGCTGTGTGGCATTGGCGGGGATTGCAACAGAGTACATCAAGGTGCTCTTCCTCACAACGCCGTGTGTTGCTCTTTTGGGACGGTGGAAAGTCAGAATGTTGATGCAATTTGGACACTGAAAGACTTGGTGTTTCTGGTGTGTAGTATGGACAGGCAGAAGGAGGGCTTAATGACGTACAGCAGTTGGACGGCCTCTTGAAGGCACTGCAGGTAGGCAAACGCTTATTGAAATCTTTGCTCTCATAGGTTTATAAGATATCATGATCATGAGTCTGCTGCAGCTGCATCTTTAACAGATGTGTGTTCACAAGTGCTCGAGCTCATCCCTGGATTGCTTGACTGCAGTTCACACAAAAGAAGGCAGATGGTCAGATCCGTTGGGCAGTATTGAATGTGACTGCCCTTTTACGACGGTATTCCCGTGTGCAGAGTCAGTTAGCTCAGGCCATGGCTGCTGGCAAATCTGTTGGTGACTGTATTGCCCTCATTGAAGCACAATCAGAACCAGAACCAGATGCAAGCAACTCACAATTGTAAATCAGTGGTCTCGCTCAGTGACGTCACCCACAACTTGTTTAACCCTTGCTTTCATGTTCAAAACATGGTCCAAAAAGATGCAGTTGACACTGCATAACTATTGACCTTCTTCAGTTCTCAGCTGATAAAAATCTACATTACAGAATTGCTTCATGCATTTTTCTCGCGCTGGACAACCACATTGAAGGTGCCGACGACCTCCGGATGCAGCCGGATAGTGGCAGGGAATGTGCCTACTGAAGTGATCTCCGGGAGCTCAATATCCTTCTTGTTGAGCTCGCGGCCGGTCTGCTTGAAGATTGCTTCCACGATCTCAGTAGTGGTCACACTGCGTGAACATGTTGAGTGCGCGCTGAATACCCATGAAAAGGAAAGGAGAGACCTTTAACAGGAAAAACGAGAGCAGAAACAGTAAATGCATGCGTGCCGTGGTTCCTCACCTGCCAAAGATCTTGTCCTCCTCTCCCACCTTCTTCTTAATGACAAACTTGCCGATTGTTGACAAAGCAATAGCCATGGCCTGCGCCTTGCTTTTGACCTCCCGTGCCTGCTGCTCTGCCCTCTGCTTGTCCTTCTCAATGCTCCTGCGCAGGTGCATGGTACACCCCGTCATTCCTGATTCTTGAGTACACAGCGACCTTGGACGCTTATAAGGCACCAACTTTGTGTTTTGGCATCAATCCAGGCCAGGCATGAGTGCTCACTCTAAGATCCCAGCAGTTGCCAGAGATGCGAGATTCTGTGGCTTCAAGTAATTCCTGAAGAATCCATTTGGTACATCTGTGAGTGTCCCTGCTTTGCCCAACCCCTGCACGTCCTGCCTCAGTACCACCTGCACCGCAGAAGGAGAGGTTCAGCTACAGAAGGATGCAGAGCCTGCGCAAGCATGGTGCGACAGAAATCGTTCAGTGTTGACCCTCATTATGGTATTAACATGGTGATGTTGTAACTTTGCAGGCATGGTACAAAAACTCTTTGTGTTCCCCTGAGGTGAGAACGCACCGTCTGTCGCTTCACCACCTTCTTGTTTGCAGTGACTGTGAACTTTATTCGCCTTCTGACTGGGAGACTGGAAGGACAGCAAGCTGCGTTCTTCTGCAATGAACAAGAAATGTCTAGTCTTGGACTAGTTCGAAAGAGTACAGAGGTGACGACACCTACTTAAGGGGAGCGAGCAACATATGCAATCAAACAGCCGCAAAATACAAGACAATTTGTGATCAACCTGCTTCAATGCAGGTACAGACACGATATTAAAGCAGACAATCGCACCGTTTCTAAACGCCTCAAACCCTCAAAAGATTGGAATGTGGCACATGTCCTGGTCCCGATGGTCTCCAGCATCTTAAAACACTTGATTTCTTGTCACTCAGCTTACTCTCTTCCTGATCTGTGCACAAGAAGGCATGCTTTCCTGGTAGCCGCATAGAGGATATGGTCTGCTTTGACGGCGTTCCTGCCAGCTAGAAACCCCATCAACTTCTTTATTCCTCTTCATCTTAGACCCCGACTTCTTCAGCTTTGAAAAAATCTTCATTGCACATATTTGCTATAACAGAGAGTGATAGTCAGTGTTTTGCACAAAATTTGCATTTGTGGACTGATCTGGATCACCATTCACTGGATCACACTATTGAGCCCACACAATGTCAGACGATGTCCCCCCTGAGACAGAACAAGAAGAAGTTGCAGCAACTACAAAGAAGACACGTGAGGCTGCAGAACAATCAAGGGCCTTGAATACGTTGACAGATCATGTACGCCCCCAAATGCTTGCTGGTGGTTGACCAGATGATCTTTGGTCGTTGACTATCTTATCAGTGTCAACCTGAGAATCTTGTGACCGTTCTGAATATCTATATGCCAAAGTCTGGAGCCTGCTAGCTGCCTTCTTGTACTGGCACTAGCTGCAACCTGCGCACAGCAGGAGGGATGCCAGATTGGCATTAAAAGGCGTTAAAAATGCATATCTATGTAGGTGGAGGAAAAAGAGCTAGACACATCCAAAGTCAACAATGCAATGGCTCAGATCAAAGCCTCTCAGACGGCCACCCGGGAAGCTCAGAGGTGTGAACCAAAATGCATGAGTCCTGCGTGCAAGTTGAAGCATCGCATGCAACTATGCAGTCCATTGACAGGCCCATCTAAAGACTGAGCGTTCCCATGCAGAGACAAGGACCTGGCTGCTTTCAAGGTGAATGCTGCTGATGTGCAGCTGATCGTTGCTGAGATTGAGGTGGATCAGAAGCAAGCAGACCGCAGACTGCGAGAACACAAGGGAAATGTTGTGGAGGCCTTGAAGTCATACCTTTAACATAGGAACATATTCTGCTGGATGGGGAGACCATTTCTGGAAGGAACACGAAAGATAATAGTGAACAGCCATGAACAGTGATGGTTACATTCCTGTCGGTGTAGAATCTGTGTGTTCTATTACCATCTGGAGTAGCAGGAATCCCCGGACACCAGGCAGCAAGCTCAGCATTGGGCAAGCTATAAGAAAGGAGGGTTGAGGTCCATGGTGCATGGCCATGATGTGCTCCACGCTCAAGAAGGCCAAGTCCACATGCTCGATGCCAGGTCTGGATGATGATATAGAGGTTAGCCCCGACATCCTCTCAGAGATCGCTGAGAAGAAGGTGATCAGCGATGTGGTGAGGGGCTCTTCTGCCCTCAACCGCAGCTAGTTCCATTCTGGGCTTTCCCAATTCTGGGCATGATTCTTGTATTGGTGCCAGGAATAACACTGCGCTGGATTGCTACAATCTAATCTTTTCATGTCTGTCACACTGATATGTTGGTGTAGCAGTTTGTAAAATGCACATAACATCGATTGACCATATAAATCGAACAACCTATCAATAGGTCAGCTGTCTTGCTGCTCCAGGACGACCAAAAATTGCAGTCATATAAGTGCGTTCTGATGCTCATCAGAACGAGCGAGTGCGCTGCAGTGACTCTGTCGGCAGCTTTGGAATCAGGATCTCTGGGGACTGCTTCCATTTATCTGCTGCCGCAGCCACAGAAAATGGGGATGCCAGGCGTGATGGCGAGGAGAGTGCAGGCATCAGCTGATCTCCCTGAACTCTCACCTGTGCATGCACTCTGCTGAGATCACCGCTGTCCTGCACGAGTCAATATTCATGCGATTTTGTTCAATCGTGCTGTATTCTAATTCTGAGCACTCTCCTGACGAATTCAACTGGTCTCCTACATCCAGACAAGAAGCACTTAAAGAACTCTGGTGAGCTGTTCACTTACTGTGAGTGGCTGCGCCTTGGCTGCGGCTGATACCGGTGTCTTCTTGGCGTTGCTGGGCGGGGTGGCAGCACAAGACTGCAGGGGCACAGCATTTCACCTTATTGATGTCCTTTCGCAGCACTGCAACGCATGGAATATTTGGTGGACCTATCAAGTCTGGTCAAGAATTTTGGGCAGAAGCGGACCTTGAGCAGCTTGTTCATTTTCTCCTCTGTCGCCACCGAGAGCCTGGATGCATTTCGGGCTGTCTTTCGTGCAGGCAGCTGCCCATCCTTGCTGCACCCTGGCAGTAATGGGACAGCAATTGTCAATGCACAGTCCTTGACAAGTGTGGCTGTGATTTGACGAAACAGCACCGCAAAATTTTAGGGCAATTGTGAATATTGCTGCTCACCTGGCAGAGTCTCCGCCCTGGGAGTGAGCAGCTTTGGGGTGCGCCTCTGGTGCTGCACCTCGCTGCCTGCAGAGGAGGTGAGTGGCGTGAGAGCCTTGTCAGACCTCGGCGTGGAGGGGCGGATGCTCCCTGTGCGGAGCCCGCCTGGCTTCCCTGGAGTCCCCACTGCGGCAGCAGCCTTCCTATTTCCCTGCACAAAGACATGTCAACACTGAGCATTGCTGTCCCCTTCTCTCCACGTGTTAAGCCTCTCCATTTGCACATATCCAGCAAGCCTGAGGCAGGTCAGCAGAAAACTGCCACCTGAGTCTTCTGGTGATGCGCTGCGGCCCGCTGCTGTGCCTCTGCCTGCACCTCATGCATCAGCTCTGCCAGAACCTCCTGCGCCACACAAGCTGCTTAGCAACATTGCCAGCGTATCTCCATATTCCCTTTTTACAAGAGTGACTTCAATGAAGGTGGCAACTGCACCTGGTAGTCCCTCTCATCGTAGAGGAAGGGTCGGTCCTCGCTTTCTGCCCAGGCCTCCAACATGCTCTGCATCTGCTCAATCACTGCCGGCATGCGGTCTCTGGCCTTCCCAGCCTTGATAGCGCGCTGCAGCTTGCGATTTGCATCCCTCCCCTGGCGCACAGAATCCACTTTCTGCTCAGAGCTGTGCATGACTGCTTGCACCATGCATGCACAGAAGGAGATACCTGCTGATGAGCCCGGAGAGGGTGTCACAGAGAGGGCTCCTGACCTTGTAGCGCGAGTCGTCCCTGTCGTACTCGGTGAGCCAGGAGCACTCAGCGCGCATGGACCGCAGATCCTCGATGGCGTCCAGGATCCTGCTGCGCCGCTCTGCTTCAGCTTCTGCATCGCCCACCTGCTTCACCACCTTGGCCAGCACCTCTGCCACCTGTTCAGCCCACCACAACCACTTTCCTCAACTCTTTTGGTCCTTTCTGAGGGGCATGTATTATTGCACTCCTCTCAAAGCTAAAATTCTGAATGGGTGCCCATGCAGGGAGAATCTCACTCCAGCTTGTCCTGTAGCATTGGGTCAGTGCAAAAGAGCCTTGGGGTACCTGGGCTGATGCGGCTGTGTGAGAGTCAGGGGCTGCCTCGGAGTAGGGAAGCGGGGGCAAGGACATGTGGGACTCTGTGCAGATGTCCTCCAGCTCGCGCCTCTTTACATCGATCATCTTCCTGATCAGCTCTGCCTTGCATCCTTCCAAACGCTCCACTTCTACCTTCACCTGCAAAAGCTATGAGGGTTGGATGCCAGTTGATGCAGACACAAGAACACTTAGTTAGGCGTGAGACTCAAGCGCACATCCTCATGCTCAGTCTTGCAGGAGTGCAGGTTTCTGCTCTTGCAATGCTATTCTGCATTGGGACCTTACCTTGTCCAAGGTTGTGTTGTGCACACGCAAAGGGCCGTCCAGCAATGCTTGGAATTTTTTGCGGTCGACATCATCCTCTGCAGTCTCCAGCACATCCCACAGGCCTTCCAGAACACTCAGAAGATTCACCGCCTGCTGTTTCCTCTCGGCCTGTTCATGCACACTAGTTATCAATCTTGCCCAAGAGATGATGGTAAGCTACTAGCGCATCCAACCCTAGTCAGAAAGCGTGCCAAGCTCACCTTCAGTTTTCTCAATTTCTCCAGTTTCTGATCCAAGTGCTTGAGAGTCTTGTCGCTCACATCCAGCTCATCACCAGCCGAGCTCTGTCCATCTCCCTCCCTGTGAATTGCAAGAACAAACCTTGCTGCAGCTCACCATGCCTGCCAGAGACAAGATAACGTCATGAGTTTCTTTCTGGTGCAGAAATGGAGTCATCATGGGGGTGGGCAAGCTCACGCGAGGCGCAGCAGTGTGGGGTGCGCCTCAGCAGCGAGGGCCCAGGCATCCTCTCCCAGCTCATCGCTTTGTCTGCGCAGGTTGGACAGCGCAGACTCCAGAGTCTGCTGCCGTTTCTGGCACTCGTCTTGCAGACGGGTGATTTCGATGCCAAGTCGCTCCAGCTCTGTGCTTGTGAGATCCTGGAAGCTCCGTGCATGCATGCTGCGGCCGATGCGGGCATGGAGTTGGCCGATCTTCGTCTGTGAGGGACAGGCTATGATGAAGACCAGAATAAGCAATAAGCATAAAAGCATGAGTGCATTCGCATGCCAGTCTTCACCTGCAGGGCCTCGATCTCCTTCATGCGCTGTGATTTCTTGTCGCGCCACAGAGCCAGCTCTTCCTTGATGATGCGGTATTGCTTCATGAGAGTGCCCTCAACCACTTCCTGCAGCCAGTCAGACCCAGAATTGGACAGGAGTGTCAAGGCCTCCATAGACTGCTGAGCTAGCAGATAGCCATTCAGAGGGTGTTGCTTGCATTGTTTCGTGAAACGTCGAGGACAAAACATGGGCGCTTTCACTGACCTGGTAAGCAAACTGAGTTGAAGGCTGACCCAGCTGATCCTGAGTCCCTAAAATTTCTCTTTGCATTCCTTCGATCTGGGACTGCAGTTTGAGTTTTTTTTGGACTCCACAATCATATGAAGCATCCCATGCACTCTCTGCTGCTCTCATTGCCTTTTCAACTTCATCCTGCCTGTCTGAAACCTCCAACTCCAGGTCTTCCCATACTTCATTCAATTTTCGGACAGTGGACGATATTTTGCTCTCATAATCGTGCAAATGGACCCCAAGCAGCGATTCCATGGCTGAGGAACTGTCTTTCTTCAAGTTTGTACGCACATGCGACTATATATTTTGCAATTCAGGAACGGTACGGCTGTGTAGAGCGCAGGATGACTGTGTGGTGCAGGATTGGTCGACTTCCTCGATTATCTACTGAATTTCCTTCTCGATACAAGTCAACCAAAAATCACTTTCCAACTGGTGAACTGTCACAGGTGCATTTGGAACAGACGCAGGGTGTGCACACCCCTCAACAGGGTACACAATCTTGGGGTGGTAATTAAATTGGACGTGCTGGGCATGCTCTCTCATGAAGTGCTGCTTCTTTGCAACACCAGTGCAAGCTTCCAATGTCCGGGGTTTCTCTTCAGTGGCGCCAGAAGTAAGATCGCATCTGCACACTCCTGCCCATTGAGAAGGGTGCTTATCAGTGCTTCAATGGTCTCGTGATCTGGGCGATCTTCCCTGTCGTGTTCGCATTATAGAAAGGGCAATCGACATACATCATGGCAAAGGTATGCGAATAATATAGCTTGTTCAAAGTACACCAATTTCGAAATATTGAAATCGAATTCTCAGTGGTGATGTCTTGTCATCACTGTCGTGTTGGCTTGCAGTCTCTTACGGTGTTCGCGGTTGACGTGGGTCCCCACATGCATATGTATGGGGATCTCGTCTCGGAAACTCTGAGGACGCTGTTCTTGAGCAAGGTTCGGAGCCACAGAGTGCAGCCCTTATGTCTGCAAAGCTGCTGTCTATGCAAATATATGTGTCCCATCAAACAGCCAGACCTGCCAATGTCATATCTTTAATGATAATGGTTCACCAACATCTTGCAGGCGCTTAACAAACCAAGGGATGAGTGCTCTCTTTTGTACTATGGAACGACAGGTGCGGGACAGTCATAAGGCAAAGCACTCTTTGGCGCGTTTGACTTCATTGTGAAGTGTCGTTATTATTCGATACAGGTACCAAGAACATGGTGCATGAGGAAATGGCGGCTCAGGGCGATACGGGAGAGTACCTCCACATCACGGTGTGTGCAGGAAGAGGACAGTTTGTCACATCGCCCGGCTTTCACCGCTTCATTCCTCACACTATGACTTGCAATGCAGGTGGAGCAGGCGCTGCAACCTCCAAATGTGCACTTTTTGACATCCCTCTCAAATATACCCAAGGGTGGAGGAACCAGTGACTTCATTGATGCTGTGACGGTGGCTGCTGACAGCATCAATCGAGCCACGCAAGCTCGTCCGGAGCTGGAGAAAGCTAATGTGTCCAAAGAGATCGTCCTCATATCGAATTTTCTTGAGAAGATCCGGGAAGAGGATATCCAGGACTTTGTCCAGTCCATTGTTGAGTCCTTACAGAGCAAAGCGGTGAGCCGGATTCCATCATGAACTTTCAATATTAGCACTGTTGCACCCATACACCCGCGTGGCCTTCTTATGACGCTTCAAAGCTGCTGTTTCAGGTGTCATTGCACATCATCTCCCTCGACAATGCTGCAAGCGGGAGGCAACAAGAGAAGCAGGTCAACATGAGAGTGCTTGATGAGCTCACAAAGGAGGTCAAGCACAAGCGGGTGCATGTGGAGACGCCTGCCGAACTGCTGGGCTTGTTCAAGTGCAAAGAGTACAGCAACACTGCATACTACGCTGGTCCATTCACAATCGGCAATATGATGACCATCCGAGTGAAGGTATGTTAACATGCAGCATGCATGTTGACAGACAGGAAGTTCAAACTCCATAAAAGTGGCATGTTGATGGCCCTGCGGTACTCATGTCTTGGCTACTGTCCATGCAGGTGGCCAAGAAAGCAAAGAAAGAGACCTTGCCAGCAACAGGAATGTACAGCGAGAAGTCGCGGGCTGCAGATGCTAGCCACGATGTTCTTCGGGAGCAGGAGTACAAGGATGCCTCCGACCCAGATGCCACAGTGCCACCAGAAGAGCGTGCCAAGGCTTACAAGGTGATTCAGACTGGACAGTAGAAATTTGATGATTCACTCAGTCAATGGTGTTTCACTGAGCACATATGCAGCCTGCTCATCATCCGGTGTCTGCATTACAGTACGGCAAGCAATACGTGCCAGTGCAAGCAGAGGACGAGGCCTACCTAGCGTACAGACCTGACCGCGGCATCAGCTTGATGGGCTTCCTTGATGCAGAGAGCGTCCCCCAGCAGTATCACATGAAGGTATGAGGCTGGTGATGCTTCGCGTGTTCCCAATACATGCGCTGAAGCTGTCAATTGTGAACCATCATGGATAATTCATATTAGCACATGCTAGAGAGCCATGCATTTGGCAAGCTTGACTTACGCATGCATGCTGCAGGACCCTTGGGTGATGGTGGCTGAGAAAGGCAATGAGCGCTCGGGCTTGGCCATGTCGGCTCTTGTTCGGGCCATGGCAAACAAGAACCAGGTTGCAATAATCCTGTTTGTGCCTAGAGTCTCAGAGACTGGCGGGGCAAATGCAGCCACATGCGTTGGCTACCCATTGTTGGTAAGTCACTTTGCCCTGGGGAGGACATTTCACACCAGTGCCAAGTATGTGGGCATGTAGCATGGCAACTGAGATTTGGTGCACAGCCCGAGGGAGTGTGTCTTGCCTTGCAGGGGAGCAGCCAGCAGCCTGACTGCCTCGTTTTGAACCACCTCCCATTTGCTGAGGACCTGCGGGTGGCCAAATTTGCATCCCTGGATGAGAAGCCTGACCTCATGCCCTCTCTTTCTCAGCTGGACCAGATGAGAGCTGTTGTGCAGGAGCTGGATTTGTCCACAGGTATGCCACATTTATTTTGATTTGCTGCAAGTGCCATCTTGAACATGTACAACCACTTGGGAATTTATTTTCGCCAAAAGATCGGTTTATAGTGCTCTCCAAGTTGGGTGGGTGCAGATGGAAGGGAGGCGCTCTCTCCTGATCGCACAGCAAATCCCATCATCCACCGTTTCTATTCTTACATGGCCAGCCAGGCTGCGGACAAAGACAGCCCCTTACCAGCGCCCCATGAAGATGTGCTCATCAACGACACATTTGATCCTCGGACTGCCACTGTCCGCAAGGCACAGACTCTGCTGCAAACGCTCCCGCAGCACCTGCATGTCGAGAAGAAGGTATGTGCTTGCAGGCGACTTGTTGTTGGATGTTTTAGTCGTGCAAGAGGCGCTATCAATTGGTATGCATGAGTTTGGACTGACGTGCACATGCATGACTCCAGGAGCTGGTGCTGGAGCGCGTGCAACCCAAGGAAGAAATGCCTGCAGAGGTGACAGCCTTCAGCCTTGAAGGCACAGCTGCATCATCTGTGGAGACAGTTGGCACCTCAGATCCTGTGGGAGACTTTGGAGTCCTGCTGAGAGAGGGCAAGCAAGATGTGGCCTTCAGCAGTCTACCACATGCTGTAGTTTCACTCGTTGATAACAGCCTTGGCGAGAGGTGATACCTCTCTTGCAAACTTGGAACATTGCAGCTTCCTGTGGCATGCATGTCAATTTTAAGCAAATTTGCAGACCATGATTGACTTCACAGGGCACACAGAGGGCCATCCTACAAGAAAACGGTGTGACTAGCTGTGCTCACGTTTAACATGTGCATGTGTACAGGAACTATGACAAGGCTATGCGAGCAGTGGTGGCCATGAGGAAGGCTGCAGAAGGCAGCAGCCAAGAGCAGAGCTTCAACTCATTCCTGGCAGATCTAGCGAGCAGATATGAGCATGACAGGCAGCATAGCAGTTTCTGGAAAAGCACAGTGAGGGAGGGAATCATGCTGCTTGGCAATGCCACTGAAGCTGAGAAGTTCTTCAAGGAACACAGCGGGGCACAGGTCCGCACAATTATTTGTGTTCATGCATGCATCTCTGAATCCATTGTAGTACGTGAGAGGAGATGAAAGCAGACTGTTCATTAAATGAACTTCATTTTGATTTACTCTCAAATTTGCTTAGCTGTCCCTGAAAGACTTGAAATGGATTATCTGCAGGCTGAGGAAGTACCAGAGCCAATGGAAATCAAAGAAGATGAGGAGGACGAATTTGCAGGGATGGACTGAAAGCAGTGCTGGCAATCCTGGCTCATGCCAGCGGTCCCAACAGGCAAATAATTCTGCAAGAATGGCATGCAAGCCTGCAGCAACATCCAGGACCGCTCGTGCCTGCAACTCGCAAGGCCTAGTATGAATTCTTGTGGCACATGTGGTGCTGGTTGCACTGCTAAATAGTATATCCTGCATGCTGCAATCAATGTGTATGCCTCAATTCCTGTAATCAATCGATACAGCCAATGACAGGGTGCCGGTTCTGTCCATTCCATGCTGGCACTAGCACAGGTCCCCCATATTGCCATCTGCATGCAAGTTTTCGAGGGTGATGAGGTGAAGAATCCTTGGATTCTTGGATGAGTGCCATCAGAGGAGTTTTCCGTGATTTGTCCACAGGCCTGGCTTCTGCCATATCTCATACGCAAAAGTACCTCCAGTTCAGTATGACGAACAGGACGGAATTGTGAACCTCGCGATCGTGCTTGCGTGTGAAAGACAGTCCTGCGGCCCGGCCGCAATGAGTCCTATAACCGGGCTGCTGCAGCGCTCTGCCAACCCGATAAGCTCAAGCTTCAGACAAGCAGTCTCTATGCAAGGCCCAAACCTTGCTGCGCTGGGCCTCGAGCAGCTCAAGAAGACGGCAGGTTTGTCACATCTGCTCATCCCTAAGCCCGAGCTCGCAAAGTCTTCACCAAAGCGCTTGTAGACTTAGCAAAGCTCTTCACGAGTGTCAGGATCGAACTTTTCAAGATGGTGACTGTCTGACACTCCCTCACCTTTTGTGCCTCTTCAGACCAATTTCTCAAGGAGCAACAAGCCACGAAGAACGCTGTCGAGCTCTACGTAAACCATTCCACCTCCTGGACCTCTTCAATGCCCTGTCTCATCATTAACAGGAGTAGCAATGCTTGCCATCATCTTAGATATTGTCTTGCACGTCCTGCAGAAGCAGAAGGCACAGGAGTCTGAAGCAGCCTGCAGTAGGATCGACAGTCTCCACAAGAAAGAGCAGGCAGAGAATGCACGTCTGAAAGCCAGGCTCAGCAGCGATGAGAAGCAGGTCCATGATGTTCTGCAGCAGATCTCACAAGTCCGCCACATGCACAACTCCCTGCTGCAGACTCTGGGAGAGGCCAACAAGCACCTGCACGAAGGTAAAGTGAGATGTGCAAGGGTCATTGGAAGCATTCTGCCACTCCTGTCGGAGTTGCTTTCCATGCATGCATCTGTTTTCGAAATGTCACCATCATCCTGTTCAGGATTCCAACCAACATGTGAGGTCCTGACAATCTCTTACTGTCTGTGCGTGCAGTTGAGGAACAGCGGCATGACCTCAGTGTGGCTTTTGATGAGCGCTTCAGGCTGTGTGAGGTGAAAGAAATGCCTAGTCTGCATGCATGTGTCAGGTGCCTGTCCTGTGCATTGCCCTTTTTTCCAGCATGTCAAGACATCATGTGGACATGTGCAGGTCCAAGCAGACCAGCTTCATAAGCTGTATGAGAAATGTGAGGCCAAGGAGGTCCAACTGAAACCTGTACAGACAGAACTGGTAAGCAATGATTGGTGGCCCTGCTTTGGCACATTGCATTTCTGAGGAGATGTAGCATTTGCTGTGGACGGTCTGAACATGTGATGTGATCATTTCAGGAGGCAACCAAGGATGCTGGAGTCAAGAACTTGGCAATGAAAGAAGGGAATATTCAGCAGCTGAAGATCGAGCTTCAGCATGCCTTGGAAGTCAAAGCCCAGGAAATCCAGCAGCTAGAGACAGTCATCGCCATTCTGCGAGACACAGAAGCAGTGCAGAAGAAGAAGGTATGTCATGCTTCATTACAGAGTTTGATGTTGATGAGTTCGACCGTGCTGAAGGCTCACATGTGTGTGCAGATAGAGGAGTTGGATGCAGAGATCAAGCATGCCTTCCATGACCTGCAGCGCAATGATGAGCTTTGCAATGAGCTGTCCTCCAAGGCTGACATGTTAGGTACAGAGCTTCAAGATAGCAGGAAGGATCTTTCAATTGCTGCAGCAGAGATCGAAAAGAAGAAAAAGGAAAGCCAGGCAGCCATATCAGCCCATCAGCAACAAATGGTGCGATACCTTCCTGCTTGACAAGGTTGAAGAGGTCAAATACCTTCAATGCAGTGAATTGCTACATGCATGCTGTGATCTGTGCGATTAGCAGCTCCAGCTATTGGGATTGCCATGTCTCAGACACATTGAGAGCGCAGGATAGCCTAAGTGTACAGCTGTCAGATGCCGTGGAGGCTCTGCAAACATGCAAGGAGGATTGGAACAGCAAAGAAAGCAAGCTGCTGTCCGAAGCAAAGGAGGCAAACAAAAAGCACCAACAGCTGGCTGACCGGACAGCTCTGGTACGCCATGTCTTATCACTGCTGCAAATTCACCATGCGCAAGCTGCTCCTTTTCATCTCCATTGCAGCACATGCATGCAGTCCTTCTCTAGCAGTTGATGATATTGTGACTATGTCCAGGAACTTGACAAACTTCGCACAGCTCACAGAGACGACCTGGTGAAACTTCAGGAGAAGGTGCAGTATGAGGAGCACCCTAGAATCTTGTATAAACCAAGCCAGACTGCTGATTCATGATCCTGCATCTGTGTTTAAGGGCCCAATAAGTGATGGGAGTCTTCTCAGTATTTTTGACTTTGTTGATGTCTCAAGAGTGTGCAGTGCCATCTTGACAAGTTTATACTGGGACCAACAGGCCAATGCTGAGAAGAACGAGATGGCTGAAAAAGTGAAGATTGTGACTGATGAGCTCATGGCCCTGCAAGAAGAAAAGGCAAAAATGGAGGCTTGCTTTGAGGAGAATGCCAAGAGCAAACAGGAGATTGATACTCTGACAAGCAAGATTGCAACCCTGTTGTCCAGCAATGATCAGGCCAAGGCAGAGCTTGAGAAGGTGATTTCAATTTGTCGTCATTCCTGACAAACACTCTCTAGTACTCAGGATGCAGGATTTCCTGCCAATTCCAATTGGTTTCACACGAGGTGAACACTTTGTGGACACGTGTGCTGGTGCTGGCTTTGCAGGTCAATGAGAAGAACAAGGAATACATGACAAAAGCACTTGAAACAGCTGCTAAGGATGCAGAGAACATCAACTACCTCACAGCACAGCTGACACAGCTTGAGACTGACAAGGTGAGGAACCAAACTTTGATGCCCCCAAAGTCCGGTAGTAGTTATTTTCCCATGCTCATGCTTTGACATGCATAGTTCTGCCAAAACATCACATTTAATTCACATGCTGATGTGCAGAAGGACAAGGATGTCGCGTTGCAGCACATGCAGCAACAGCATGACATACAGCTGAGCGCACTCAATGAGCGCATTGCGCACCAGAAGGTATCCAGCCGCTTGCACTGATTACTGATATTGAATTAAGGAACGTGGCTACTTAAACATGCATGATATGCTCCACCAATTGAAGCTGTCCACGCTGTGCAGATCATGTCAGAGCAGCAGTGCGCTGCTGACCAGGCAGCTGAGGACCACCTGCAGGATCAGCTGGCCAAGCGCGACGCTATGATCATCCAGATCGAGGAAGAGCTGCAGAAGAAGGACATGCTCCTGCAGCAGATCTCCATGGCAGCCGCACCAGATGTGCCTGTGATCCCCTCACCGGCAAAGCGCAATGTGGCCACCCCGATGCGCTCTGCCAGGGTCCCACGCCAGACACCGCCTCGCTTTGTTGACGGCCCTCCAAAAGGCCGCTCACCCATGGCAGATTTGGTATGCCCCTGTCTGATTCAGGCATGCTGGCATCGCAGGCTCTGCATGTCTATCACCCACCAGCAAAAGATGTACTCTCTGGTGTTCTCAAGAAGTTGATCATGACATGATGTGGGGTGCAGAGCGACCAAGAGGACAGCCAGGACAACGATGCAGATGATGAGCGCCTGCCACATCTCACAAGGAGGCAGCTGCATGACGGAATGCACCCAGCTGCCGTTCCCAAGGCCAGCCCTGCAAAGAACTCCCAGAAGCGCCCCTCTCCCAACGGCCCTCACGCCATTCGGACGCGGTATGGACATCCGCATTTGTTCAGCAATAGTGGTTCATCCAAGCTCAGGATTATGCAGAAGAATTTTCATGCGCTGTTAACCTGTTGCGCATGCAGGATGGTCCTGGAGGATGGTCGCGCAAGCAGGAAGCGCAATCGCGGCCGCTCAGCCCACCCACCGACGGAATTTGAGGATGACTTCCTGAATGGAGTTGCACTGATGACCGAGCCAGAACCCACCTGCGATGAAGGTGACGATGAGGAGTACCTGCAGGGAGAACGCCACAGCTACCAGGCATGATTCAACCTCCTGTTGAGCCACCTGTCTTCACCTTTGAGCGCAGCTTGCCTTCCTGGAGCACATGGTGCTCCTGTGACAGAGTTGCATGCAGCCTGACCTCCTGGTGATTGCTGCAGACCCGAGGCAGGCAGCAGAAGCGCATGGCTCCCCTGAGCAAGAAGAGGGCGCAGCACAGCAAGGCTCAGGCTCGTGCAGCACTGGCGGCCAGTGTGGGCAAGAAGGGGCGCTTCTCCACCATGTCTGCTCACTCCCTGGGCAGCGATGACGAGCATGGAAATACCCACCACAAGGCATGTAGCCTCCTATTGACAGAGATCCCCCATGCAGTGTGTGCTTGCAGACCCTAAGCTGGGCTTTGAAGGACTCATTCTCACTTCTTGCAGTGCAATGTGCAGACATGATGATGATTGACACATTGTGGGTGTGATGCAGGCGTCCTATGAGGCCAGCACACTGGGCAAGCGTGGTGGCCACTACAACTCTGCTGCGCTGGACATCTTTGGCAATGCTGCGATGGATCCATACTCGTTCCATGCGTGAGCAGCTCATGCAGGGCAACAGAATTGCAGCTACATCCAGAGCAGTAAAGCTTGAAGCATGGTCCCTGTAATCCATTAGGACAGGTGCAGCCAGACTGATGTAACATACCCCCATCATGTGTGCACAGCATGTGTGAAGTTGTGTAGCTTGCATCTATTATGAGACAATCAGCCAACGGGTTATGGGTCAGCAAGTACAGTGTTATTATAGTGCTGTTCTAGAGAAAGGAGAGAAAGTGTCACACGGTGTTAGGGATCTTTGTTTTGCATCCATGTGACTATATATGCTCAGTGCACACGTGTTATTCGCCTCGTGAGTCCAGCGCATTATTGCAATTTATCAAGAAGGCAGGCTTTCAACTTTCGCGGACATTCAGTGATCACAACATGAATCAATATCTAGGTTTTGAGGTGAGCAATGTTTGGTCCTGTGTATACTTGCATGTGTCCAATGCTATGAATATCGTACACCTGCTCACATGTAAAGCAAAGTGTTCACAGATGTCTACAATGAAGAACATTTGATGTTGCAACTGCCACAAGAGTGATACTGTTACACAAACTTGTGTTAAGGCACTCTGCAGATAGTCGCAGTGACTTTCTGAGGGTGAAGAATTGCTAGGGCAGGCTCACCGGACAAACAATCTATGCCATCACGGGACCATAAAACTCCACAGCATGACAGGTAGACAGAGAGCCTCCCGGACTTTGACAATTAGAGAACATGCCACACCCAAAAATGGACGTTCGTTCAACAGCAAGAGGAGCTTCAGCACCTCCTCCGGATCACTGGGCTATGGAAATGCATTTGGGCCAATGACTAAGGTTGCTGCACTCTGCATCGCAGCCTCAGGTCCAAGCCTCTGAGACATTCATCAATGTACACGTTGGGCCCAAAACTAGCAGGTCTATTTGCACAGCAATGAGGTGGCAAAATGATCATTGCCCATCACTCTCCATTGGGCTGATTCTCTTGGTGCTCAAATGCCTGAGCATTCTGGGGGAGCCCCTGCTGCTGCTGCTGGTACTGGAGATGCTGCTGTTGCTGCTGCTGCTGCATGTGCTGCTGCTGTTGCTGTGCTGCGGCCACCTGCTGCTGTTGCTGCAAGCCAGGCAAGGAAGGTGGGTCAATGGCAAGGTGCATTGAGGACCACCGTGCTTTTGCAAGTACCTCTACAGTACTTCAGAGTCTGTTGCATGCCTGATCACCCGTGACATCAAGCTTTGACCCGTGACTATCAATTAGCAAGATCCTTGCAAAGTATTTGGGGGAACTGACCATGTAGTAAGCCTGCATCATGGCGGGGTCCATCTGCATGCCAGGCGGGCGCTGGGGAAGGCCCATGTGCTGGTCGCCTGGGCCGGACTGCATGGGCTGCTGCTGCTGCTGCTGCTGCTGCTGCGGCTGCCCCTGCTGCCAGTACCCCATGCCCGACACCGGCATGCTTGGCATCGGCTGCGGCCGCGGGCCCTCATCACACCGCTCCTCCCTGGGTACTATGTCCACCTGTGGCACCATCCAACCAGCTCACATTCTCTGCCGGCATGGCCAAGCTGCATGGCCATAAACACATCAATACACCTGCCAGGCATGTATTATCTGCTTTGGCTACTGTTAAGGTACCCTGAGCTGCACAGGGCACACTGATGAGCGAGTACCAACATTGTTATATACACTTGAGTTGTTGTTGGTTGAGCTGCGCACCAAGAAGTCAAAGATGTCAGTCCTTGTGATTGCCGCGGCAATGTCATTCCGCTGCAGCGTCCTGCGCTTGTTCTCCTCTGAATGGTTCCAGGATCTCAATGTCAACTCAAGGATGAACATCTCGCATGCCTGCACCCAGACAGCATTATTTTCATTCGAGTAACTTGCACCCTGTACTGATGAGCAGGCCACAGAAGCAGGGAAAAGGTGCAACTGGCTTTAGAAATTATTGTCCTGTTGGCACTAGAAATAGCGTCCATAAAGCACCTTAGCGAAGAGAACCGGCGCCTCTGCACTGATCATGCGTACATCCTCATCGGACTTCATGATCTGCAAGAAGAGGCACACAATAAGTCCATTGTGAGGGTGCATATGAATCAAAGCTGAACCAGCTCCATCTCCTCCAAACACAACACCGACGGGCTCTCAAGGCTGAAAATTGTGTATGACACCCACCTTCTTTATTCGCGCTAGGGGAAGCTGGTGATTCTTGAACTCTGCCGGGTCCGTCCCAACCTGCTGAATCTCCTGATTCTGTTGCAACCAAAACATGCGCAGCTGCTCATTCTGCTGCTGCTGGGGCATGTGCATGTATGTAGCGGGCTGGTACATGCCAGTGGGCACTCCAGATGGCATGCCAGACGGTACAGGTGGGAAATTCATGCCCTGGTGCATGGGAAGGACGCCCTGCGCAACAGCAGATCCCATCAGAACAACCCAGCTCTCCTCTCACCATTGCCTGCAAGAGCGTATCTCGAGGCTCCTGGGCCCGAAATGTCAAAGATTGTTTACAGAATTGGGAGTCAGGTGCATAACATTATATTCGTATGCGAGATATAATCATCCAATGAGACAGACTGTAGCATGAAGGTGTACTGTACATCTACACGCACAGGCAGTACCATTGCAGCCATGTCGTCAAGAGCAGCTGAATTGCACTAGAAATCTGATTGATGCAAAGTGGAAGGCAATAGGACAGCAGATGGCGCCAAGAAAGAAGTACTAAGAGCTTTTCTGAAAGCTAAGGAAAGTTATCTAGCAGGGCTGAGAATAGTCTTTGTTTGCACCGGCCAGGACAAGATTAACCTCTAATAAACTATGAGGACCTCTGCAAAAGGTACGAACGGATAAACCCCAGCAATAACTCCTCCTAGGCCCCACATCCTTGCCAGAGCCAGCACTCTCACCTGTAGAGGTTGCTGGGCGAGGGGTCCGCTGTTACCGCCTTGCTGGTGTTGGCCATGCTCGGCTCCAAGGCCACTTCCCATGCCATTGGGATCAGTCATGATGCCTGAGATCGTGCAGTAAAGAAGGACACTTTGACACGTTGAGGTTTGTGGATCACTGTCTTCACCGCAAATCCCCCTACGGAATCTTGATCACGTGCCGAAACACTTTACGGATTTCTCATTTCCAAATTCTTCTTCTGATCGGTCAACTCAACAATAATTATGGATCGAACAGGAAGCGGTGGTTTAGAGTAAGCTAGACTACGTGCATTATTTTGTCTTCATGTGTCACGTGCAAAGGCTGCTAAGAATAAAGAGGTCGAGTAATCCTGAATGCCCATCGCACTAACATACCGAGCAATTTCCTCACTGCAGTAATAAGAATGGGAGCACATGGAACGTTGGATGAGGCTTTGAAAGGAGTAAGCGCGTTCAACGCACCTTCCTCTGAGGACGAAGAATTGCTTGACAGGCGTCGTGAAGCTAGATCAAAACGTTCTTCTGGCACAAAAAAGCACAGTAAATCAAGCACTAAGGAGAAGCTTCACAAGAGCAAACAAAAGAAGGAGAAGGACCACAAGAAGAAAGCAAAGAAGTCAAAGCACAGAAAGCAGAGGAGAGAGAAGGAGGACAAATCCTCTGAGGAGGACTCTGACGAGGATGAGAGTGACGGGGAAGACATGGAGCAGCAACTGGAGCGTGGCCGCGCAGCAGTCCGCATCACGCGGGACATCCTCCAGCAGCAACCTGGCCTCAAGCAGGAACTCCGGCAGGTGCAGGGCCGGACAGTCATAGAAGAACTAGTCATGGGTGCAAGACAATATGCCACCCGCTCTTGAATGACAACCAGGCGCTTGACTGTGTGTTTGGGTTGTCGGCAGCTGCTGTGGCGGATTGATCAGGGCGAGGCAGTCCAGATTGCTGGCATCCCTGATCCACAACTGCACCTGCAGCTCGATGCCTTATTTGTGAACATCAATCTGGCGAAGACCTCGAAGGTAGGCTCCGTTCATCCTGTGTGATCATTCCTGCAAGTGTGGGCGTCATGGTGTTGAAGATCACTCTTTCACTTCCCAGGGCATTTATGCAAAGCGCCCTGGCAGCACAGCATGCCTGACGCTCCTGGGCCCAGTCATTGCAGAGGCACATGCAGAGAGACCCAATGGGGTAGCCTCACAGCAGCAAGCAGCGCAGCCGATCAGTACACCCTCAGCCGAGGGAGTCCCTGTCAGCAACGGCCATTCACACCATGAAATTGACGGTATGTATATTTATGCCTCATCCACCTCAAAATGAGGCAATCGTATCTGGCAAGTGTAGTGGCATATAGTATGTTGGCCTGTCACTCAGCAATTGCAGCCAGCCTGGGAGTGCAACTTTCTACCTGCAGAGGGTCAAAATGCGTAGAAGTGTCGACTCGCCTTTGTGAAGAGCTTGCATAGTTGTGACCAGCAGGCTTGGGCGCAGGGGATGCAGCTGTGCCTCCACCTCAGCAGGAAGGCTTGGAGACGCAGGAAGCAGGGCAGGGTGGTGTAGCCAGTGCGCCCAACATTGGGCCACAGGCTCTGCCACCCGAGAGGGAGCCCATCAGCGAAGTGCCTGAGGAGATGGTGACAGAGACCAGTGGGGCAGAGCAGCGACAAAGCGAAGGTGAAGACGAGCGGCCGGAGAGCCCACCAGAGGCACGGGACGGCAGTGGGGGTGCAAGTGCGCCTGTGCAGGAGGCAGCAGAGGGGGGACGCCGTGTTGTGGGCCCTGCCATGCCGCCTCCTGAGCTTTTAGCAGCAGCTGCAGAAGCAAAGCAAGCGGTATAATCCCCACCTGATATTGTCTGTCTTTGCTGCAATTTTGACATGTGCGGACCAAAGGACATGCAGCAATAATACTTGACAGAGCCAGCTCAGCACGCATGCTGAGGTATGAAATGCCTGCAGATGGATGATGAAATGGAGGAGGAAGATGATGATCTCATTGGGCCGGCCCCGCCAGAGCTGGTCACTGAACTGGAGAATGCAGGCAGCGACGACAGGTCAAAGGAGGTCATCCGAATCCTCAGGTGCTGCCTTTGGACACCCTGCAGTCAGAAGTGAAAGCTGCAAGTGCAGTGCAGCTTCAGTCGTCCTCACACCAATCCAAATGCCAGCCTATTTGACAAGGAAGAGCTGCATGCAGGGTGCTTGACGATGCACATGTCCAGGCAGATGCCTATGGCATCATGGGTGTGGAACATGATGCCAAGGCTGCTGCAGTCAAAAAACGCTACTGGAGGCTCAGTCTGCTCATCCATCCAGACAAATGTGACCACCCCCGCGCCAATGACGCCTTCGACGCCGTCAACAAGGCTGCAAAGGATCTGCAGGTGCGCATCGCTTTCAGAACAGGTCACACCTGCCAACTCTCTCACGTAGTGTCCTTGAGCAACACTAGGTCTGGCATCCTTGCCGCCGGGCATTTTAAGACGCTCAGCAGGCATGTGGGACCATCCGCATGGTAATCTGCTGGTTTGCATGATAAGTGTCCAAAGCCCAAGATAGACCGGGTTGGAAGGCTGTCATAGAAACGCTGCTGCTGCGCACCTGATCCTCATGGATTTATAAACGTGTAATGATACGCCTGCCATTGGTGGGGAAGTTGCAAAGCAGGGAAAGGCTGGAGGGGAATGAATAAGAGTTTGCTGCAGTGCACCTAACCCTGAGGGCTGGAATAAGCGTGTCATATTAGTAATAATGGTGATACATCTGATAGAGTGGTTGTCCAAAAGTTTCTTCCTGTACCACAGGACGCCGGGAAGCGGAGTGCGATCGATGCGGATCGGGAGGATGCGCGGTTGAGGCGGCTGGCGGAGGAGATGGCGGCGCAGCAGGAGAGGGAACGCCAGTGGCGTGTGGCGCGCGGCACGGCCACCGCCGAGGATCTACGCGGGCCCATCTGCAGCGGCCCAGCCGAGCGCGACACCTGGATGACTGAGCTGCCTGAGGCCCGCCGGCCGAATGTGCAGCCCTCCCAGGTCAACGTGGTGGGTGCTTCCTGCTTCCTCCCTGTGACAGGCTTCATTTTGCATCAAGTGCAAGCTACCTTTGTGACTAATGAAGGGTCCCCACTGATATTGGTAATCTTAGCAAATCACGGACTCGTGCATGACAATGAGTGCATCTTTCTATATCTTCGGCTATGGTTTTAGCTGACGCCTGACTGTGGGGCTTTGGCATTATGCAGACGACGTTCTCCCAGCGGGGCATCCAGGAGAGGGGAGACACTCGGGGTTGGACTGAGACGCCGCAACAGAAGCTGCTGCGGCTGTCTGCAGGCGAGGCAGCCAGCACGAAGGCCCTTGAGAGCGCGCCTGCTCCATCTGTGGCAGAAGGGGTGGTGGACGCGTACAACCAAGCCCACAGGGCCAAGACTCTCGTGGAGCAGCACAAGGATCGCCTCAAGGTCAGCCCCAAAATTGCACTACTGAAACTGGCATGCATCTTGAGCGGGTGTGCAGTTTTCTTGGAAGTCCTGGATAATTTACGCATGCAGAAGGCGACAGCACTTTCACCGCATGCTGTAAGCAACTTCTCAAATGGTGTGCAGGAAGAGAAGAGGAAAAAGAAGAAGCAGAAACTAGAGGAGAAAAGCAAAGCGAAAGCAGAGCCCAGCGAGGACTGGGATCCTAGCTCGCACCCATGGCGGCCCTTTGACCGTGAGAAGGATTTGAACATGGGCCCAAAGAGTCTCAGCAAGGAGGAGATGCTGAAGAAGGCAGGGACCCTGGACAGCCGGTTTGCCGGAACTCCATCTGGCCAGCGGAGTTTTCTCTGAGAAGTGCGCCATGCCTGTCATTGTACAACACATGGGTTTCATTAACTTTGGATTGGCCTGCCAGGATTAGCCCTCAGTGATGCTGATGGGCCCCCGGGGCATCATGATGATCATGTCTTCGAATAAATGAATAGAAAAATTTGTAATTTATAATCACGGCACAATTATTGGACTGTACAAGACATACCAATCATGTTGATAGGTGCCGATTGACATCGGACCATGACAGCGCACCTTGCATCGTGCACTGTACCATGCGGCATGCGTGGCACGCCACCGGCCATGATGGTCGCCGCTGCATGCATGCATCATAATGATCAAGGACATAAAAGGCGGCATGTCGAGGGCGCAAGGCCATATGGCATCAAGGAATTTTAGGTAGCTAGATGCATGTTGTATGGAGGCTTTCTGACACTTGCTGTCCATCATTCTGCTGCAGCAATTCAGTCCTGAATAGGCAACCATCAGTTTTCAAACACATTGTTTCAGGCTGGATTCTTACATCCCATGTAAAACATTCTTGAGGAGGAATCAAGACTTTAGAGTGGTGGCGATCTCGATCTTGTGATATCATCGCAAAACTAAGAAGCAAGTGGGAAAGGCTCGCAAGAAAGTACTTCGATCATTTGCAAGGAAGCGGCAGCATCATGGCTAGTAAACGGCAAAAGGTGCAGTGGAAAACGCCCCTATGATACGAGATATAGATGGAATAATTGAAGGGCAGATCGGGATTGATCTACTGTTTGCTGTAATTCAATCTTGTCAAAGAGACTTCTCATCCTGTGTTCTTTCTTCGCAGGTGGACTCGGCAGGCAAAAAGACACCAAGGAATAGAGACATCGGGGCAATGTTCAAAAGCGCATCGAGTCAGACGCCAAAGAGCAAGGTGGTGCTTGAAGAAAGGTCATCAGACAGGGAGCCAATCTCAATAAATGCAGCTACTGACTGCGATCTCCTTTACAGAAGCCATGCAGAAAAGGTAACTGGCTCTTTGCTATATCCTGCAAGCCTTCTGTGTCTGTTAGCAATGGCAGTTCACTCCTAAAAGACTTGGGAAAATGCTATACAAGGTGGTCAACAAACGGAGAGAGGCACGGATAGAGTACCAGACATCAGTTGCTGTACCAAGAAGAACCTCAAGGCGACGGAGCCCCGCAGAAGAGGATGTGCCTGGTGTAAACCTGGACAATGCCCCTCTTGACATGTCAAAGGGCGATGCAGACGGTGCGCTTTCTGTGCACTGTTTGAGGGCTTGCAGACATTAAACCTATCACATATCGCTCATCATGGCTGATGCGTGCATGCTGGGTGCAGGCTTGGCGTATCTTGACAGACTCCAGATGCTGATCACGCCAGACAGGATGCCCAGGATGTAAGGGCCACATCTCCCCTTGTTTTCAATGTTGGGTTTAGCATAGCCGTGAGAATGCTGTGGGGACTCAGAGACAGGTCAGATATTGAAATTTGTATCCTATGGTGGCCAGGGTTGACTATCACAGATTGATCAGTATTGTCCGATCACACGGCCTTCATGGCACTCCAGAGCTGGCACTCCGTGCCCTCAGGTGATTAATTTACCTTGACATCCCGCTTCAAATCTGCAGGTCTCCTAGATCTCTGATCCAATCCAATCCGGAAATACAATTAAGGTATATTGTTGCTGCTCCTGCCGCAGTCTCTTACAGAAGATCAGCTCCCAGCACCCAATTGTGGATGTCCAGGATCGACCTTGCGGGCCTGTGGTTGTCACAAACAATCTGGCATGGGCACCAATTGGCATGTGCGACCCATGACTTAGAGTTCAAATATTCTTGGCATTTGCATTTGCTGTAGATTCCTCCGACAAAAATTGTTCTGTCCTCACTAAGTTGAATGTCTGCAGAGTGGACTCAGAAACCAGAATGAGCCCGTCCAAGGTGACAGAGGATGCTTATGACTTGGAGCGAGACGGCACGTATCTGGCCGAGAGTGGACTCCTGCCACACCTCCTCACAGCAATGCACCAACTGAATTACAGTCCTGCGACTGCAAGCGAGCAGGGCACACAATTTGGTGAGCAAATTTGACAAAGGAAATGATCAACAGAGCAAATGTTCCCGTGATTTGGCTGGCTTATAATGTAGGATAACTGGATCGTGCCAGTGACACTTGTCTTGCACCACAACCCCAGATCACAAGCGGGCGTATGGCGAGGTATTGCTGCTTAAGTATATCTTGGGACAGCTGATGGTCGACACGAGGGCTCGCCTGCAAGTGTTTGCCGCGCATGAACCCAGCACGTCCCGCTCCTCCCTGCTGCAGAACAGCCTGCTCTGGCGGCTCTTAAAATCGGTAAGAAAACCTGCATTCTGACTCACAGTGAAGACACGTGTGCAACTGGAATGCACTGTCCCAGGCTCTATATGCCTCTACCTTGGCATGCAACACATGCCAAAAAGCTAGGGATGGGGAGGAAAAAGATGATGCAGCTGATTATATAATCGTTGCGCAGGACATGAACTGCCCTCTGAAGGACATGGTCCGCATGCTGGTGGAGCTCATCGGTGAGAAGGGGCCGGCCAGTGACGATGACATGGACATGGATGGAGACACTGATGCAGCCAAGGTCGTCAAGTCAGCAGAGCACAGGGCCATGGGGCCGACAGAGTGTGCCGCAATGGCACGCCTGCTCCTCAACCTCATCCTGGAGCTCTTCGGTATGCCCCACCAAAGAGACACTCGGCATCACATGATACAACCTATCCCCAGCATGCACTGCATGATTGTCCTGCAACCAGACCAGCAGGTGCCATGCTCTGTCTACTATGTTCAGACTTCTTGAGAGCTTATATCGGCCACGTATCATAACATGATGCAATGGTGGCGGCAGGGACTGCGGAGGATGCGTCGCTGTTCAACTCGAGGTCGCCGACGCGCGTTGTGTCGACGGGGCGCTTCAGCAACTACCGCGCTGAGCTGGACGGCCTGCTGCTGCCGCTGCTGACTGGGTCCACCACCGTGCTGCCCAGCCTGCCCCAGAAGGCCCAATTTCTTGCCGCCCTCCACGCGCGCGACCGCCTGCGACTCCTCGGCATGGTGTGACCGCACCACCATCGTGACCTTCCAATCACATGACCATGGCATCAATGATGGCAGGCTGGTTCCTTGTTCAAATGATCATCACACATGGCGTGGTGGCAGTGCAATGATAGTGTCCTTACCTGATGCATGTTTCCAGGCTGCAGACCTCCAACATTAGGAGGACACTCCTGCGGCTTCTGTTTAATGCATCCTCTTTGTCACTTTGTGCTTTTTCTGCAAGGAGAGCCAAGCCCTGCCAAGAGAGGGAAGGTGTACCTGCGGGCAAGCTGCAGGTGAAGGCTGCCACACGTCTAATGAATACTGAATTGAATATATACTGCCGGACTCGGCGCAGGTGGTGGCAAAGAAGCGGGTGAAGCGCAATGGGGACGACTACGTGTTGCTGGACGGGGCGCTGTGGCAGGCAGAGCACGCGTCGTGCGAGGCGGAGCGATTCATCGACTTTGGCGCGGCGGACGCGCTGCAGTATCTGGCGGACGAGATGGCCAAGTCGGAGGACCTGGCGCAGAAGGTGCTGTGCTTGCGCGATGGCGCTCCCTCCTCCGACGGCCTCGCCCTCCTCGTCTCCAGCCTCCTCGGCGCCGGCGCTGCTCTGCTGCCCTCAGGTTTGGCTGGCCAATGCTGGTTTGCTGGGAGGGAAATGAGTAACTTCACTGGCAGCATCATTATTTGATAGAATGGCACATGAAGCCGAAGAATTTGATGAGATGCATGAGCTGGGGACTTGTGACGCCATGCACACAAATAGCCTGCTCGTGTGACCATGGGACATGCATGCTGGAATTGCAGGGCCAGAGAGGGAGCAGGACCTTGCTCGACTGGGTGCGGTGGCCGACAATTTGACCGGCCGCCTCTTGGAGCGCCACAAGAAGGGGGCAAGTGGAACGCTGGCGCAGGAGTCCCTTGCGGCGCTGGCTGCTGCAAACGCCAGCCTCACAGCGCTCCAGTCAGCATCTTGAATTGCTTGGTTATTTTGTGTAGAATTTGTGTACTAGAACGAGATGTTGGCAGCGTAGCCTTGAAAATGAGCTCCCCGGACAAGATAGCCAGCCCCATATGCTAGATTGACGTACTGGGCCTGTAATAATGTGCTACTCTGTATGCCTGCAGTTCTGATTGGCCTTCAGCACGTGGGCTAGGGATGGCATACAGCCACTGTACACATGTGGCAGACTGCACTTCCTTGATGGTGCACTAAGTGGAAACTTTGCATTGCTCCCCTCAGTGGACTGCATGCGTAGCATATTCATTTTTGCACATGCTCCTGCTCTTGGCCAATCTAATTAAAGGGATGAAACCTTGTAGATTCATGCTGAGTTTGAGGACTCGTTCGACAGCTATGAGCGGCGCACTCTTCAAGGCAGATCCGCATTCGTCAGACAAAGGTGAGCTAGGTCACCACTCGCCTCACCCTGCACGCCTTATCCTGCGTATACGTATGAGGAGCCTGCAAAAGCACGTGACGCGAAGTCTAGAAATATCAGAGCGGCGCCCACTGCGCCTAAC